>Ga0255401_1002_pt1 | contig 50004 bp, 54 predicted proteins | sample ANMaggSSYBR01F13_FD_182110 | JGI IMG/M metagenome (GOLD analysis project Ga0255401, IMG submission 182110) | Sediment cell enrichment communities from methane seep in Santa Monica Basin, California, United Staets - ANME aggregate JGI... | ecosystem: Environmental > Aquatic > Marine > Cold seeps >...
TCCGTGCTCAACCCAATACACGACCTACAGTGAGGTATGATGCCTCGCAATTCTATTGTGGGATTCGTGACTAGATTTTCTCCATGCTGCACTGGATATTACGACAACCGTTACTGTTTCGCTCATCCACCCGCTGTTTTACAAGTTCAGCCATACCGCCGCTGGCCAGTACCAGGCAGTCCAGGCCCCGCAGGGCTGACAGCATGGCAGACTGGATGACATCCACCTCAAAATCTGGATGTATTCCTGCCTTTGCCGCAGTTACTTTGGCAGAGGTCCCCATTGCACCAACCCTGTCAAAAGTCGCACCGTCCACTAATACCTGAAGATCACCGATATCCACATTCTTTGAACCGCCTTCCATCACCCTGGGTATCTGGACCACATGGATGCGGCCGGTCCCGGACGTGAGCGAACCCCTGACACCCTCAATTAGTACCTCATCACCTGCACCAGCATCACATAGTGCCAGACCGGCAGCCTCCTGCTGTGTATACGGCACAGCCACAATAGTGCCTTCCCGTATGAATAACCCTACCCGCTGTCCTTTAGTGATATCAAAATCAGCTACCGCACACCTTACACCGATATACGGCCCCTCCACCGAGTCCACCAGGTCAAGGAGTGTCATGGGAGCATGTCCATCAGCAATCCCCCTTGCTTCAAATTCCCTGAAGGTCTCAACAATAGTGGGAAGTTTCAGTTTTGTATTCTCCATAAGTATCCTGTCTGAAAAAATACGGGACGGATGCCCTGTATTGTATACCTTACCACCGTTTAAGACATACACAACATCAGCCCATCTTGATGCAAGGTCCACATCATGGGTTGAGATGATGATGGTCTTTCCAAAATGTTTCAATTCATTGAGCAGCTCCACAATTTCACTGGCTCCGGCAGGGTCAAGGTTGGAAAGGGGCTCATCAAGGATGATAACCTCAGGTTCCATGGCGAACACACCTGCAATTGCAACTTTTTTCTTCTGTCCGCCGCTCAGGTGATGAGGTGGTTTGTCCCTGAGTCCGGTAAGACCAAAGTATTTTAGGGTATGATTTACACAGCTTTCGACCTTTTCTTCAGGGAGTCCCAGGTTGACAGGACCAAAAGCCACATCATGATATACAGTCGGGGCAAATAGCTGGTCATCGGAGTTCTGGAACACAATCCCGATCTGCCTTCGAACTTCACGCAGCGACTTTGCATCGTACTTTATCGGCCTGCCCTGGAAAAGCACCTCCCCTTGCCTGGGTTTCAGGGTGCCGTTCAATAACAGGAACAGCGTTGATTTTCCTGATCCATTGGGACCTACGAAGGCTATCCTCTTGCCCTTTTCAATTTCGATGTCGATACCGTCAAGTGCCATTGTCCCGTCCGGATATGCATACTTCAGGTCCTGTGTTTTAAGAATAATCATGTTTTTTCTTCATACTATAGACATGTTTTTCGTGGAAAAGGAAATTGCAATTATTGAAATAACGTAAAGTGAGGTTAGTACCAATTCAAAGGCTTTAACCGGTTTTTTTGAGGAGAACATAGCCAGTTTCCCATCATAACACCTGGAGTCCATTGTTATATATAGTCTTTCTCCCTGCTCCCATGACCTGATAAACAGGGTGCCTGCCAGCATGCCAGTGGAATGCAGCGAAGTCAGGAAGTCCTTATAACCCAGCCTTACAGTCTGGGCGAATTTTATGCTTACTGCCACTTCCAGCAGGACAAAGATATAACGGTATATCAGCATTGAGAGTTCGATGAAAACATCCGGCACCCTGGATGTCTTTAGCACTGAAAAAAGTTCGACCATAGGTGTTGAGAGTGCAAGAAAGAACATGCAGCACATTCCACTAAGTGTTCTCGCTATCACCAGGACCGCCATGTTCAACCCCTGGCTGCGAATCGCCAGATGATACCCGAATGTATCAATTGATGCAATTTCATGTCCGGAGCCAAAGAAGAATAGTATGACAATGGACCCGGTGGCTGCAAAACCCAGAGGCAGGGCTATCAGCTTTAAATAGAATTTTACAGGGACCTTTGCCAGGACAACTGCTGCAAAACCCATACATACAGCTATGAACAGGGGTGTTACCGGCGATGCAGCCGATACGCCGCCAAGCACCCCTGCGGCAACCACGGTAAGTTTTACCCAGTTGTTGCTGTGCCGCAGTGGGCTTGCCAGTGCATAGTCATCCAGCAGGTTATTCATGTTATTTTCACTTGTTTTTAAAGTGAATTACATTGGCTGTTTTTTACCCTTGTAATATCCGAAGAAGTATCCTATGACCAGTGCTCCGATGGCGGCCTGGAGTGAAAATAGTAGGCTTTCTATTTCACCACTTGGAGGCTCCCAGATGGGGTCAGCTATAGGTTCATAGGTGCCGCCTGTCAATTCTTCTATTACACCCTCTGCCTCGCCATCCGCACCGCCATATTCTGAATCGGTTGTGGAGGACATATATAGGAACTGGGCAGTGAAGATTAATATTATAACGGCTACGATGATTTCCAGTTTCATGTTGTCATCTCCTTGATCTTGCGCAATCCGGCTTCGCTTAGAACATCAAGTTTTACCAGCACATCGCTTTTGACCTGGATCACATACTTGAAGATCAGTACAGTAATGGCCCCTTCAATTATAGCCAGCGGAACCTGTGTGATTGCAAAGATGGTTGCAAAGGCTTTAAATGATGTAAGTACTCCCCCAGTCTGCGCCGGGAATGCCAGGGCCAGTTCAATTGAGGTGACTACGTAGGTGGCCAAGTCTCCAAGTGAACATGCCAGGAACACGGCCATATAGAAATTAAGTCCGGCCTTTGTGCATGCCTTGTAGATTATAAATGCAATAACAGGACCTGCGATTCCCATGGAGAACACATTGGCTCCCAGTGTGGTAAGACCACCGTGGGCCAGGAACAGGGCCTGATACAGCAGCACGATCAATCCGAGTACGGCTGAGATGGCTGGCCCGAATAATATGGCTGCTAAACCTGTACCTGTGGGATGGGAACAGCTTCCTGTCACTGAGGGTAATTTGAGTGAGGACAGGATGAATATGTATGCTCCGGCCACAGCCAGCAGTGGCAAAAGGTCACGTTTGTTCTTGATCAGTCCATTCAGTTTGTAGATGCCATAAATTATTACAGGCAGTGATATGGCAAACCATATTTGCCACCACGGCCCTGGTAAAAAACCTTCCATAATATGCATAAGTTTCACCTATTGTATTTCTTGTTATAACTAAAGTAAATTGGTGTTATAACAAGCTTACTTGATTTAATATATTATATATAAGGGTTGCTAAATGGTTAATGTCTAACACAATATTCAGTAGAATTAGTACGGATCTTCACTAATTACCTGGTTTTTCCAGTGATGATCGGCTATTTCACTATTCCAAGGAAATAATAATGTATCCTCAGGTCCTCAGTAAGTTCCGGGTGGAATGCCAGCCCTAAAATATTGCCCTGCCTGGCTGCCACTATCTTATCCTTAAAACTTGCAAGTACTTCTACATCCGGTCCCACTCTGGTGATCACAGGAGCACGGATGAACACCACATTATATGGTGAATCCAGCATCGATATCTCAAGAGGTATTTCAAAGGACTCTCTCTGGCCACCAAAAGCATTGCGGTCCACACTGATATCCATTAAACCCAGGAGCTTCTGTCCAGTCCGCAGAACCTGCTCGCCGCCATACTTTGCCAGCAGTACCAGGCCGGCACAGGTACCCATTATAGGTTTACCTGCGGCGGCGGCCTCCTTGATCTCCACATCGATGCCTTCACGGGCCATAAGCCGCCCAAGTGTAGTGCTCTCGCCGCCAGGCAGGATAATGGCATCACATGTTGGTATGGTGCCGCTGTGGCGTACAGGGAGCACTTCTCCCCGGATGCCCATATCTTCCATTGCTTTGTTGGCAGATTCAATGTGTTCTTCCACATTTCCCTGTATAGCAATTACTGCAATTCTCATAGTATCGTTTTGTTAAACTTCAAAATGACGTATCGGTTCCTTTCCTTGCCATACTTCTATAATTCATATTGCTCATCAATAATATTTGTATTTATTTTCACACTATTGCATATCCCACCATAATGCAATACAACTGGGAATTCACACATGGTGGTTCACTTACACTTCCCACTTCAAGTCGTTCATCCTGATATCCAAGCCGCTCAAAAACAGCAATATGCACATCAATTCCCATGCTTAACAGCATTGCTGCTACCTGCTTTACTCCGAATTCATATGCCGGAAGTAAAAAAACAGTAAATCCCAAATTTATAGCTGATCTTAGTTTCACAGCAGCAGGGGCCGGGTCCCTTCCATGTGCAGTAATAACTACAATTCCGGATTGGTCGATATGAAGCCTGGCACATGCTGCCTGCAGTGAAGAAATGCCAGGTATCACTACATCACCAGGTCTGGCATATTTACCAAGTCCTGAAAGGTTCGGGTCTCCTGTAGACAGTACAACCGCATTATCAGGCAGTTCATGCAATCTCGAATAATCCTTTATATGTTTGGTCTCACAGCAAATATGTTCTGCTGCCAGTTCAATGGCACGCCCTGAACCGTAAATCACCTCTGCATGCCGTATAGCCTTTGCTGCTTCCACTGTCAGCATACCCGGACCCACACCCACACCTACGATCTTCACAATACACCACCTGAGTCACGAATTACGGCGCCACTCCTGTCAACAAGCACTATCCTTGCACCTTCTGATCTTTTTACTGCAGCAGCCACTGCATTATCGATCAACTGACTATTTCTATCAGTTTCTATTAATTCCTGTACTGTATTAAACCCTGTTGCAATTAGAATACCAGGTACGGCCCATTTGAGTATCAGGCCTGGCAGGCCGCATATAATTGTTTCGCCTTTGGATGCACTAATACCTTCATCGATCCTGCTGCCTACCATAACTACTGTATGTTCGGGAAACAGCATCTGGGAATAACGCATACCTATTCTTCCAGTAGTAAGTACTACCCTGGATGCATCACTGACCAATTCCATTTTAACCTCACCCAGATGGTCACTCCATGGTTCGACAAATCCGGTAGTACCTAAGACTGAGATACCCCCCATTACTCCAATAGCAGAATTCAATGTATTTTCAGACACCTTCCCACCATCAGGTACGGATAATGTAACAGCAGCACCCTCAAGTCCGGTCTCGCTCAATCCTTCCTTAATAGCATCCATTATCTGGAGTTTCGGTACAGGATTAATAGCAGGTTCGCCTACCTTTACTTGCAAGCCCCCCTTTGTGACCGTACCTATACCATCTGCTGCTATCAAAGAAATAGCCGCAGCAGGATGCGCTTTGGCTACAAACACCAGCCCGCCGGTCACATCACTTGCGTGGTCTCCTGATATTTTCACAACGTCTGCCCTTCCTGCCAAAGCCCTGACATCCAGCTTTGCTCTTATACCGCAAGGTGTGGGGACCGAAACCGTCGTGATCATATCCTTTTTCTTCAGGGACAGGACTGCTGACTTGGCAGCAGCCGCACATGTAGTTCCCGTAGTAAATCCCCTATTAAGGATATCTCCATTTGAAAGCACTACCAGCAGTCCGTCAGAAACACCCTTTTTAAGTTCATCCGGTGGTATTGTAACTTTATCTATCCATTCCTGTGGTATGGTAAAATTATTTACCGGGTCTATCAAGATCATATTATCAGCGGGTGTGTTTCATGCATACTATCGGCGGGTGTGTTTCCTGCACACTATTTGCGGCTGTATTTCCTGCACATACTTACAAACCTTTCCATGGATGCAGAAGCAGGATGAGTATGCATATAACCAGCCAGCGTATTATACACCATAAGTCCATCCTTTGCGTCCTCTATACCTTTCCCTCTATTCATACTGTACGCAAACCTGGCATCACGGTCGCATTCGGTTACGGAATAATGGAACTCATGTCCTCTTATTACCTGTCCCTTTAATGATAGAGGATTATCACACACAACTTCAGCTTCAGTATATCCCAATGCCTGGAATCTCCCTACCATGCTTGACCTGGCATCCAGTACACCAGCCATTTCATATGTTTTTCCTTTGACCTCCAGACTCTTTCCCAGATACATCAACCCGCCGCATTCCGCATATACTGGCATCCCATCCTGTGCAGCCTTCCTGATATCAGTTAGCGCCCTGCCGGATGAGAGTTTGTCAAGAAACAACTCAGGATACCCGCCACCGAGTATCAATCCATCAATATCAGGCAGATCATCTGACAGGGGACTGAAAAATGCAAGCTTAGCACCAAGCTTTTCTAATTCATCCAGCATTTCCTGATAATAAAAACAAAAAGCACCATCCATTGCTACGCCTATTGTAACATTGAATCGTTTTTCCATATCTATTTCTTTATTTCTATTTTTATCTTCATCTTCATTTATTGTTATATTTTTCGGGATATCAGGTATTGAAGAGATCTCAAGCAAAGCATTCATATCAACATTTGCATCAATAAAATCTGCCAGTTTATCATAATCCTGCATTTGCTCATGAGCCATATAAAGTCCCAGATGCCTGGATGGAAGGGTGAGTTCCCTGTTAGAAGGAAGAGAGCCAATTACCGGAATATCAATACCTTCAGCCCTTACTGCATCTTCCACAAGTTTACGGTGCCTGGGACTGCCTACCATATTTAATACCAGTCCGGCAATGTTAACATCCGGGTCCAGCATCTGATATCCTTTTACCACAGCCGCTGCACTGCGTGACATGCCATGGACATTGATGACCAGCAGCACTGGTATACCTAATGTTTTAGCAACATGGGCACTACTTGCTATCTGGGTGGATTCAATACCATCATACAGGCCCATTACGCCTTCTATAATGGATATGTCTGAGTTTTGATATTTTGCAAAGGTTCTGCATACTCCCTTTGTACCCATGATGTAAGAATCAAGGTTCATGGAGGGATTACCGCTGATAGCTGTATGGTGTGAAGGGTCTATAAAATCCGGTCCGACCTTGAAAGGCTGGACTGACATACCCCTGCGTGTAAGTGCTGCCATTAATCCAAGTGATACTGTAGTTTTACCCACACCGCTGTGGGTCCCTGTGATCATTACAGCTTTTGTCATAGGATCTATACCTTGCCTGACATGATTATCATCTCATTAATGCAGGCTACTGCCACAGGTGTACCCCCCCTGGTTCCAGTGCAGATTATGGATGGAATATCTATTTTTCTTATCTTTTCTTTTGATTCGGCAGCGTTCACGAATCCCACAGGAACAGCCACGACCATGACCGGTCTGATACCATATTCCACCATACGGGAAACAGTAATAGCTGCCGAAGGTGCATTTCCAATGACTACAATAGAATTCTCAAGACCCTGTGCAGCACTCAGGAAACCTGCCGATGTCCTTGTAATACCTAACTTTTGGGCAAGTTGTGGAGCACCTTCTATATCCAGTACGCACTCTATTTGACACTCATGTCCTTTCTTGATAATACCTGTCTTTACCATCCTTATATCAGTATATATCGTCACACCTGCAGATATGGCACCAATCCCGGCTTTAACCGGGTCATTGCTAAACACCAGCAGGTCCTTAATTGCCGGATCTCCAGTGGCTACCACACAGCGCTGGCGTATCCCATCTTCCGGACCATTATCTCCTACGATCTCTCTTGCAATAGCACGGCCTGCTTCAGATATGGTCATGGCTTCAGGAGTTGTAGCTCCCGGTTCTATACATCTTCGGACAAGTTCGGGATCGATTTTCTTAGTATGCTGTCCGGCGGTCGTTAATAGATCAGTAGTCATATTTCTTATGATACCCCCTTGGTGTGATTATCCTGGAATTCCATATTCCGGATTCACTGTTTCCAATGATCACCGTAGTTCTCATGTCTACTTCATCGTTATATTCCAGCACTTTACCCAGTGTGGTTACGATGACTGATTCACCTTCACTGCGCAGCGCATTTTTAACAATACCTACAGGTACGCTATCTTCCCTGCTGCGCCGGATAATTTTAACAGCTCTTTGGAAATTGTTGTTCCTCTGCCTGCTTTTTGGATTATAGATACCTATTACCATATCTGCATCCGACGTTGCATGCAAGCGTTTCTCAATAGTATCCCATGGTGTCAGCAGATCACTTAGACTGATCACTGCAAAATCCGTAACAACAGGAGCACCCAGCAAACTTGCCACAGCACTTAAAGCTGTGACACCAGGCACGATCTCAATATCTACCTGTGAATTTTCATGCCTGGCCACTTCCAGCACCAGACCTGCCATACCATAAATATTGGAATCACCACCACTGACCATAGCCACGGTATTATCCCGGGCTAAATGAATGGCTTTTTTTGCCCTTTCTACCTCGTGTCCCATTGTTGATCTTATCACCTGCTGGCTGTTTAACAGATGGTTGATCTGATCGAGGTATGTACTGTTACCGATAATGATATCTGCATTCTTTAGTACATTTGCTGCTTTTATGGTCAGGTGATCAGGCGACCCCGGCCCGATCCCTACTACATAGAGCATCCCGTTATTGTGCGATTGCGATAGTGACATTGTCATATACCTTCTTTTTCATGATAAGTTTATTTTCCCGGCTCAAGGCCAGTGCACAAGGTTCACAAACGCCATTGAGTCCCAGTCTTTTTGCCTCGGATGCGGAAGGAACATTGATAGAATTGATCACTTCAGCAGGGATAAATACGATCTGCCCCCCCATCCCAAAAATAGCTTCAATAAGTCCGGATTCATTCTCTTTGATCGTTGCAGAGGCAAACAGTTCAACATCCGATAATTTCAATTCTTGCTCAGCCAGAGCTTTATTCACAGCATCTACCACATTGCCTGAACTCACATCGCGTCTGGTACCTATACCTATAATAACACCTGTCTTCTGGTTATCTCCTTCCTTCTTTACTCCTTGCTTCCTCACTTCTTCATTCTCTACTCCTTCTTCCCTCACTCTTTTCTTTTTAAGCACTGTAACATCAGGGTCAACCATAACCACTTTTGGTCCTGAGATATTGATCACTGGCAGGTCTGACCTGAGCAAATAGGAATTCACTGCCCTGGTGGAATCCCTGTTCACTATCTCGCAGTCCAGTGTATCTGCTATATTTTCCACACTGGGCCGGTGCAGTACTTCAGTAGCTGTAGTTATTACCGGATGTGCTCCTGTTTTTGCGAGACGCTTTGCAAGTTCATTAGCACCATGATGACCGCCGCATAATGATATAGCATTATTGAGTCCTGCATCTACCACTACAACCGGCGGATCATCCCATTTGTCCTTAAGTAAGGGAGCAAGCTGCCTTACTGCAATGCCGCATGCCATTACTGCTATGATGGCTTCATACTCTGAAAATGCCTTTTTAAAAGCATTATCATCAAACAGTATCAAGTCTCCACCTATACATTCCCTTACCTTGACGGCTGCTTCATAATTATGCTGCAGGTAAATTATTGCGGTGAGTATAAATGAGACCTCCTGTACTGTACAGGATCCACAACTCCGCCGATGAGTATCATAGCAGATTGGGTAAGTCCTGCTGATATGACCTTTTCAGCGATATCTTCGACTGTACCTTTGATTATCTTTTGGTCTTTCCAGGAGGCATGATATACCACAGCTACAGGTGTATCAGGAGGATACTCCACTGTTTTCATAATTTCATCTATTGTATGGGTTCCCAGGAATACTGCCATGGTTGCACCGTGCCTGGATAGTTCTTTTAAGTCATCTTCCTTTAGGGTCTCTCCTGCGGGTCTGGAAATTATCAGTGTTTCACTAACTCCTTTTAATGTCAACTGGATACCCAGTGCTGCGCTGGTAGCAAATAAAGAAGATACTCCTGGTATGATCTCTACTTCAACATTGTATTTTGCCAGTTCATCGATCTGTTCTATGATCGCACCATATAATGACGGGTCACCACTATGCAGCCTGACTACCTTTTCACCTCTACCGAGAGCTTCTACCATTGTACTGGTGATATCTTCAAGTCGCATCCCGTAGCTGTTGATCTTTTGTGCATCTGTATTGCTGAGCAGTTCAGGATTTACCAGTGAGCCTGCATATACAATCAGGTCAGCACTGTTAAGCAGTCTATGTCCTTTTACTGTAATTAGTTCAGGGTCGCCGGGACCTGCTCCTATAAAATATATTTTGTTATTATTGCGATTGTTGCTATAATTACGACTATTGCTATTGCTATTGCTATTATTATTTTTATTATCAGTCACGTTGTTTCCTCGCATGGATGATACTGAAATAATCGCCTCTATCAGGCATATCGTCCGTATTCGTAATTATCTCTTCGCTGTCTGAGAATAAACGCTGGCCCAGGATAAAATCACTAAATCCCTCTAAGCGCAGTGTTTCGACGATCTTTTTTGGTTGTCTGGCTTTTAAGATTATTCTATCATTGACAAGGCTCCCGTCACTGACCGTAAATGAGGTATCTATACTGATATTGGTCCTGGATGCAAAAGCCGTTATAGAACTGATGCCGGGAATAGTTTCAATGAGAATCCCGGGATGGCGCAGTTTGATGATCCTGCTAAGGTGTGTGAAGGTACTAAAGAAATTGGGATCACCAATAAGACCGAAAGCGGCCAGTTCATCTCTTGCATATTCAGCCACCTTATCAGCATTATGCTCCCAGTGGGACTGTAATATATCTTTATCCCTGGTCATAGGAAATTCCAGTATATGCGGCGTACCATATGGTTCAACCAGGTCGGATGCCAGACGGCCGGGTACAAAAATAATATCAGCACGCTTCAAGGTCTCAACAGCTTTAATTGTCATCAGGTCAGGATCACCCGGACCAAGTCCTACACCAACCAGCATTCAGGGCACCTCCTTGTATGCTTCTTTGCTGACATCACCAACAATGATATAAACAGGGTTTATAGGTTTGAATGCAATCTCACCTGCAAGTTCATAGCTTTTTGATATCTGGACATGAACTACTTCACTGAATATTTCCAGTTCCTGCATGATCTTAATGATGTCTGTAACTGTCTGTATCCTGACGGCATTTACCACAATCCTGTTTTTTACTTTTGTCTTCAACTGCTGCAGTACGGGTTTGATATTTTTTGTCCCTCCTATGAATGCGCAGTCAAGGAGCGGGAGTTCATCCAGCACGCCCGGTGCCTCACCTTGAATTAATTTAATGTTGCTGATGTGTGATTCTTTAATGTTATTTTCTGTAACTGTTATTGCTTCTTTCCTGGAGTCAATTGCATATACAAAACCTGCTTTTTTTGCGGCCAGAATGGATATACTACCTGTTCCGCACCCTATATCGGCAATCACATCACCGGGAAAAGGTTTTAGTTTCAAAAGTGTTATTGCTGCAATTTCGGATTTTGTAGGTCCGCCTTTTACTGTTTCCATTGGTAATCACTGAATAAATATCGATTTACATCCGTGTTTGTAAAACACTTGGTTTTCGGCATCAAATTTATCTTGATTATCTAAAAAGCTACCTATAAGAGTCCTCTATATGGAATAAGTGCGAAGAGCCTACTTTCCGCAGTTTCAAAAAAGCTTGAATTTCCATTTAATTCACGGGTCATAAAAAGATCTATGTTGTGCGTAGCTGGGTGCCGATTATCCTGTCAAGCATCCGGATGAACTCGGATTTTGCTTCTTTGGGTATGGTAGCCCCTGCGGCAATATCATGGCCGCCCCCCATTCCATTTACTGACCCGGCAGCACTGCTCATGGCTGCAGAAAGGTTCAGGCCCCTGTGCACAAGGTCATAGTTTCCCCTGCCGGAAACTTTCACGCCGTCTTCGGTATCTGCAAATGCGATTATGGGCAGTTTCCTGTTACCAACAACACTTACACTCATTCCTGCTACTATACCAACGATCGTATCCTTGATCTTATGACCTGCATCAAAATACTGCAGGTTTTCAAGCGTTGTCACGCCCGTCTCCCTCACCAGGTTGATACCTTCAACCAGATTGAGTCTGTGCTCTGCCAGGAGCTGTATAGCATTCTCATATTCTTTATCCCTGTCCCCCTGACATACGGCAAGGCCGGTCATGGCCCGGTCATACCTGGCAGTTGCATTGAGCAGTGTAGAGTATTCGGAAGCATCTCTGGTTTCGGTACCTTCGCGCTCACGCAAAAGGGTATATACCTCCCCCACCAGCCTTTCGATCTTATTTACAGCAATTCCCGCACTCATACAGTACTGTATCAGACCGGATATCACCCTCTGCTTCTCATCCTGTTCCAGGTCTATCCACCTCAACCACTTCTCGCCCTGGAAACGCAAGCCTGTATCCTTTAAAAATCCGATACATGCTTCCTCATTCCCTGATAGGCCTGGTAGATAGGGGTCTGAAGAATATTGCAGCATCTTAAAGACCGGTCTGGTCTGTTTTCCAAACATTGTCAGGTCACGCTGGCAGTGAATGGTCCCATTTTCCATGCCCAGCTTCACTATCTGTCGGTTAATTCCTATCAGCTTGCCCTGCTTGACATGCTGCAGGTCCCCTACCGCACCTACTACAGCCAGGTCGGCCAGATCGTCATTACGGCCCATGGCCCGTGCCAGTAAAAACGTTACTCCTGACCCGCTGATCTCGTATGCACCATTGATATTGAACACATGTGGGTTAAGATGGTAAGGCCCGTCACCTGTGGGTATATGGTGGTCAGATACCACAGCATTGAGACCCATGCTGTTGATCTGTTCAAGCATACCACTGCCCAGGTCAGTAAATACTGTTATGGAAGGGTTAGTATCAGCAATCTTCCCAAGGATAGATCCATCAAGCTGACGCACAAAATCCACTGAATAATCCTTTCCCGCCCTCTCAAGGGCAGTACATATAATGGCAGCAGATGTCAATCCGTCAGCATCGATGTGGGATACTACATGGATGTTATTCTCTTTTAATATGGCAGCAGCACACTGCCTGGCCCGTGTTTCCAACCTGTGCATGCCTTATAGTTCGTTAGTGGAAGATATTTTCATGTCAACCGGCACTTTGGTAACATTCCCTATCTTGGCACCGATGATCTCCCTGACATTCTTTTCAGCAGCAATATCTACCAGGCGTTGTGTCACTACACCATCGAAAATCACGCTTTTAACCTTACTGTCCACGTCTTTCATTGAGTTTGCCAGGTCCCTTACCATGACTTCCTTGATCACGGCCTTATTCTCATCCAGGAACCTCCCGCTCAAAGTACCGCTCAGTTCACTCATTTGTTCCTTAAACTCACCTGAAACTGTAGATTGGGACTTTACAGGTCTCCGACGCTGTCTTTCCACACCACGGGACTTTACAGCAGGCTTGACTATCCTTGGCCTGATATCCCTGCGTTCTTCCCTGCGCTTCGGATGGGATGAAGTCCTGGCCTTCCGTCCCCCGATCTGGTACATATCCATGGCCTGTTCCACAGGTATCTTCTGGCGCAGGGATTTGATTATCTCCCTCTGGACCAGTTCTTCCACACCTTTTCCATCCGGGGCTCTTGCTATGAAATCAATTTCAGCAACCTGGAGCAGTTCCTTGATGATCAGTTCACCACCCCGGTCACCATCCGTGAATGCAGTGACCTTCTTATTCTTGCAGATATCAATGACTGCCTTGGGTACATTTGTACCCCCCACCGCAACTGAATTCTTTATACCATATCGTAGCAGGTTCAGCACATCAGCCCGTCCCTCTACTACAATAATGGCATCCGAATCCGTAACATTGGGGCCACATGGGATATCTTCTTTACCTAAAAAGACCATTTCCTTGACCCTTACAGCCTGTTTTACCTCATCAGTGATCTCCTGGCTTTCAGGGATGTTCTCGTCGAACATTTCTGTGAGGATGTGCTTGGCCCTGTTTACTATATGGTGTCGTTTTGATGCACGTATATCCTCGATCTTGGTTATATCGATATTTGCAATACAAGGCCCGATCCTGTCGATGGTTTCCAGGGAAGCTGCCAGGACAGCGGTCTCGGTCTTATCAAGACTCGATGGGATATCGATAGTACCATTTGATTTACCGCCTGTTGATTTTATATTTACCTCGATCCTGCCGATCCGTCCGGTTTTCTGGAGTTCCCTCAGATCAAGGTCATTGCCTAATAGTCCTTCTGTCTGCCCGAATATTGCACCGACAACATCAGGTCGTTCCACTATTCCGTCTGCTTTTATTTTTGAATGGATTATATATTTGGTAGTGTCTGTATCTTGCATAATGTATACCTCAAAGTATGTGTAAGAAGTAGGTAAGAAAAATCCAATCCAATCAAGACATGGCCAGATAATAAATTATTTACAAATATCTACAATTAAATAATTTCACCAATACTTATACCAGTATACCTCCACTATCTGGAAATCCCGGTATGAATCATTTATCAGTTACATATTATTCTTGATACTTCGATTTTATTATCTTTATGTGCAGGGGCTCTGGAAACATATTCATTATTGCCCATCAGTCCCTTTTCTCTCCCGGATACCCTATACTGATCATGGCATCCGATTGCTTCCATGTAGTTAATTATTTGAATATGCGAAATTTCTATCTACTTGATTATCACAGATTTTCATATTATTATTATGTATTATTGTATATTTATAGTAATATATATAACGCAATATACGTTGTGTGGTAACATTGTTTGCATTACCTCATATTCATAGTATTACACATTATATAATAAATGTTACAAATTAATATTTACATATATTATCGTACTTTTATTGTATTATATATTACTTATTAATATTATCATATATTTAAGTATATCATATATTTTGTAATGAATGAAACACATTGCATCAATAATCAGATCAATGTAATTTTCATACCCCTATTTTTGTGGAAAATGTATAATAAACTTATGGTATGTAAATAGAGAATGTCACGTAAATTCATATACAATTAAAAATGTTTCAAATTAGGTCTGAGATTTGAAATATGGGTGTCTAAACTCTCAATATCCTTTATCCTTTTTTGTACGAGGTTTTTGATCTTCCTGCGAATATCCATATTCACAGCTGCACTGGTGCTTCTCAGGTAACCTTCCATAAGGGAAGCCAGTTTATCACCTTTTTCATCCCAATCGGTGAGTACGATCACGTTATTATATTCCCTGGCCACATCTTCACAAAACACAAGAATTGACTTTTTAGTACCCAACTCGATGTCACCGGTAATTCCCAAGGCCCTCAGGGCTTTCCTGTCTCTTTTTCCTTCAACAATGATGACAGCCCCCTTATCAGACATCTGTTTAAGTTCAAGGATCAGTCCTTCCAGTTTTTCAAGCCTTTCAAGATCATCCAAAAGAGCCACCATAAAACATGACGTCCCAAACTGCTTTAAACTTTATCTATCAGGAATTCCATCAAGCTATTGACCTGTTCCAAATTCATTCCCCTGACACGGACTGTTTTTTTATGAGCGGTATGTCCCGAAATAAGGGTAACATCATTTTCTTTGATCCCCAGCATCCCTGAAAGTTCCTGTATCAACTGCTGGTTTGCCTTACCTTTCTGCGCTTCCCGGGAAAGCCGGACCTCTATACGTTTTCTCCATGGATTGTAACCACTGGGAACTTTTACGGTTTTAGTACCGGGTGTAACTTCAATATCGATAAGTACCCCATCGCGCCCCTCTTTTACAGCATCTTTTACAGACATGATCCATCTACTGGTATTTTTCGTATGAAAGTTTATTTCTTTTACGGAATATTGCCAGATTTACCAGCGGCTCACCTTTTTCATCCATCATTGAATTGAGAGTGACCTCAACTGGGAATGCTGTCCCGTCTTTCTTCCTTCCAAGGATCAGGCCGTTCCAATAACCATATTTTTTCATGGCAGGCATTACATTTTCATTAAAGTTGGACATGTCCTCCTCTGCATAGAATATGCTTACATGCTGTCCAATTAATTCCATTCTACTATATCCGAACATTTTTGCGCCTGCTTCATTAATGAATGTGATATTATAGTCAGCATCCGAGACATCAATACCATCCAAGGTAAGATTGAGGGCTTTATTGAATATCAATATGTTCTGTTCTGCTTTTAACCGCTTGTCAAGATTCCTGGCAATACCTTGAACTGCCACGGGCTTACCGTCTTCTAATATTGGCTGGATATTGAATTCAATGAACAATCTGGCCCCATCCGTCCGTATCACTTCCAGTATAACCGGAAATCGTATCTCTTCACCTTGAGCTAACAGGTTTATTACGAATTCTGCGACTTCCTGGCTTTCTTCTGTCATGAAATCCCTTATATTTGACCGCAAAATGTCTTTTTTGTCAATGAGTAATGTATCCAGTCCGGCCTTGTTCATAGAAAGAATATTGCCTTTCAGGTCATGGGTATATATTATATCCACCGCATTATCTAAAAGGTCCTGATAGGTTTCCCGGGATTTGTGTAACTGATCTATGAGATTGGCTTGCTTAATGAAGTTACCCAACTGCCTGCCAATAATTGAAAACAATCGTTTTTCTAATTCTGTGAATTCATGTATACCCGATAAACTTATCATTAATATTCCATTGATGGAATTCTCAATAATCAGGGGAATACCTGCAAAAGAACGGAATCCTTCATTTATTGCCGACATTTTTCTTCCAGTGTCTGCGTAAGGAACTGGGGCAAGTACATCCTGGATCACAACTACCTTTCCTTCATCCATTACAGGTAGCAGGCTCTTCCATTCCCTGGTAATTTCACTATGCTTTTGTAAAAATTCTTCTGAAAAAGTGGAATGTACTGTCAATATGTAGTTACCGGTCTCTCTATTAAGAATGTATATGCCGCCGGATTCCATTTTAATGATTTCCAGCACTTTGTCGAGCAATTCTGAAATGGTTTTTTCAAAGGGATTTTCCTTGGAAACAATTAAAGAAATTTGGTTAAACAACTCAAGTATTTCAAATACGTTGTATTTCTCCAGCTCAAGTAAATTGTCAGGCTGGTGTTTTTCAAAAAACCCGTGAATTGAGACAAGTTTTCCTCCATTGTCATAGATTGGAAATAATGTATGTGATAGGGTAATTCCTTCCATACTTGCAAGGTTGTACTCGATTTTTGAACAGGTGTCTTCATTTATTGCTGATTGAAAATTCTCCCTTACTTTTTCCCTGTCCTTACTATGGACCCATTCTAAAGTTGAAAAATCTATCATGTCCAGGCATTCATCTGGTCGTACATTGAAAATATTTTCGCACGTTTTATCAATATACATCAGTTTACCGTTCTTATCTACCAGAAAATGAGTGTTTTCAAAAATCTCGGGTATGCCATGTCTACTTATGTTCATTGATGTCCATGCCTGGCTGATAGATGACATATATGATATGTTCTATCATTGCCTATTTAACAATAACGCACGAGAGTGCAAAGTAGTTAGTAAAAATTTTCACATACATCAATATATTCTCATTGATGTGAAATAAAATAATATTTGCACCCTACCAATAAAACATCATCAATAATTCTACCATTCACAATAACATACATCAACCATCACTTACAACCAACACACCAATGACCACCCCCCTTACACCCCCCAACCTCGAAAAAAACACAGGCATAACAGTATACGTCACCACCACACCCGGGACTGGCGGAACCATAAGACAGGTCACGGAAGATTTTATTGTACAAGAACTCACCAACCGTGAAGAACAAAATACAGGCAAGCACCTCATCTGCACCCTCACCAAAAAGAACTGGGACACCCATCACTTGGTACGGGACATCTCCCGCATACTCCACATCAGCCAGCAGCGAATAGGCTGGGCAGGCACCAAGGACAAGCAGGCCCTGACCACCCAGAAGATCAGCATATATGATATGGACACCCAGGAACTTGAGCGCATCAGGTTAAGGGATGTTACCCTTACTGCCGTGGGTCGGTCCAACAAGAAAGTGAGCCTGGGCGACCTGTGGGGAAACCGGTTCAAGATCATAGTACGCCAGATAGCACAGCCAATGGATGAGGTGGATACTATGGTCAGCCTTACCACATCACAGATCAAACTTGTAGGCGGCGTGCCTAACTTTTTCGGCATCCAAAGATTCGGCATCCAGCGCCCCATAACCCACATTGTGGGCCGCAAATTTGTGGAAGGTGATATCAAGGGGGCAGCCCTTGAATACATAGCCCGCCCATATCCTGCTGAGTCAGAGGATGCAAGGCAAGCGCGGCAATACGTACTGGATACACTTGACTTCAAGGGCGGGATTGGGAAGTTCCCCCTGCGCCTCAGGTATGAGCGCGCAATGATGAGCCAGCTGGTGGAAAAACCAGGGGACTACGCAGGTGCTTTCAATGCGCTATCCCCAAATCTCAGGAAAATGTTCGTGCATGCATACCAGTCATACCTGTTCAATCTCATACTCAGCCGGCGTCTGGAAAGGGGGCTGCCCATCAACGAAGCGCTTCCCGGGGATATCGTCTGCTTCAAGAATGCGGCCGGACTCCCTGACCCCACCAGGATGCAGAATGTAGACGAGGATACACTGGATGGCATCAATAACCTGATACGAAGGGGTCGTGCGTTTGTGACCGGACCAATTATTGGGTATGAAACGCCCATGTCAGGGGGACTAGCCTGTGAGATTGAGCAGGCAGTGATAAAAGAGGAAAAGGTGGATATTGAAGGATTCAGGATGCCTGCAGTGCCTGAACTTGCCAGTAAAGGACTACGCCGTGAGATTATCATTCCGGTAAAGCCGGAATATAAAGTAACAGAAGACAAATTGAATACGGGATATTCGGCAGTGGAACTGGCATTTGACCTGCAGAGGGGAGCATATGCCACAACAGTGCTACGTGAATATATGAAGAGTGACCCGGCTGCAGACCAAATCCTGAAAGGAAAATAACGGGTAATAAATATATATGATGTGAAAGCTTAATAAATGATAAGGAAATTTTATTTAACTAGTACACACATTGTCAAATAAAATATTTGATGAAAATAAAGTGATGATTAAACAAAAACAATATTTATAATTGTTTGCAACTTACTTATGGAGAAAAAAATATGGATGGCTATTTTCTGGGTTTAGATAAATTAGATGAAAATATCAAAGGTATCAGGGCTGGTTCAAATATCATGCTGTTGGGGCCGCCAATGAGCGGAAAAGAAACCATCATCAATAACATTGTTTTTAATGGGTTAAAGGAGGGGGAAGCAGCCGTAATAGTCACTACCCGTGAACCCGGGGAAAACGTGCTACAATGGTTCGAATACAATAATCTGGAAATACCTTTGGAACACATTGGCATTGTGGATTGTGTCACCAAGACCCTGGGCGTGCCCACAGCCGATACTATTAATATCAAGAGGGCATCCAGTCCGGTCGACCTAACAGGTATCGGGGTTAAGATCAGTCAGTTCCTTGAGGATTTCTGGATGAAAAAGAATATCCGAAAGACCAGATTGTGTATCAATTCACTTTCTACCATGCTGATGTACTCCAACATCCAGACCGTGTTTAGATTCCTGCATGTATTTACAGGCAGGGTAAAAGCTGCAGGAGCCATTGGTGTTTATCTGGTTGAGGATGGTATGCACGACGACCAGGCCATCGCCACTTTGAAGCAGCTTTTTGATGGTGTTATTGAAGTGAAACAAGAGAATGATGACCATTTTATCAGGGTTGTGGGAATGGGACAAAAACCATCCCCCTGGTACGAATATACTATTAATGGGGCTGACCTGGTCTTAATTGGCGGTGATTAGGTTGGTGGAAACAGGTATACCCAAACTGGATAAATTTCTGGGAGACGGTATTCCTGCAGGTAAATCCATGGTATACTTTAATCACCCAGGGGTTGAAGGTGATGTGTTCGGTATGCAGGCACTGTACCATAACCTGTCTAAAGACATTTCGTGTGTATATATTACATCCAGTTCAAACCCCGGCCTGATGAAGGACTATTTCACGGAGTTCGGGTGGAGCATCCGGAAATTTGAAGACAAATTGACTATTATCGATGCATATTCGTCCCTGGTAGGGGACCTTTCTGATGAAAAATATATTGTTTCCGACCCTGAGAATATTGAAAATATGAATGAAATTATTATTCAGGTCATGAAGGATGTACCTAAGAAATCCGTCATCATGGTTGGTTCACTTTCTACCATCATGGATCTTTGTGGTGAAGAAAATACATTGAAAGCCATTAAATTATGGAATAAGTTTGCAATGTTGCATGACCATGTAATCATTTACAACTTCACTGCCTGGCCATATTCGGAATCAACCATCAAGGTTATCAAGGATGAAATTTTCAATTCGGTCATCACCGTTGGCGGTATTGCCGAACGTGTCATTTTCGGCCAGTATTTTGGTGTGTTAAAGGCTGATTGGGCAGATTATAAGGAACAGTCCATGCTGTTCAGGGTGCTAAGACCTGGTGGTATCAAGATATACATCCCGAAGATACTGGTAACAGGACCCTTTGATGCTGGCAAGTCTACGTTTGTTCATTCACTGTCTACCAGGGCTATCTCGGTGGATCGGCTGGGAACTACCATTGCCCTTGACCATGGACATATTGACCATAAGGGCTTCAGTGCAGATATATTCGGAACACCGGGCCAGGAGAGGTTCGATCCTATTATAAAGATGATAAGCGGTGAAGCCATGGGGATATTCCTGATAGTGGACTCTACCGCGCCTAAAGACTTTATCAGGGCAAAACAGATGCTGGAAATCACTAAAGGATACGGACTTCCCTATGTGATCATTGCCAATAAGCAGGATATTCCCGGCGCTATGTCAGTGGATAATATACGTAGTCAATTTAATATACCAGAAGATGTACCTATAATCCCAGCAATAGCTACAGAGAAGAAAGGAGTTTTTGAAGCTTTTGAACTGCTGGTTGAAAAAATAACAGGAGGTGCATAACGGATGGATTCGACTTTGGAGGCATTGGAGAAAGTGCTTACTGACTTGAAAAAAGTAGGCGGAGTCGAAGCCAGCGCCGCTGCCAGCAGGGATGGACTTCTCATGAAGGCAATTATGCCCATAGGACAACATGCAGAGACTTTTGCGGCAATGTCGGCTACCATGCTGGGTGCAGCAGAGACTGCTACTACTGAGTTAGGTAAAGGTATCCCGGAAAGGGTGATAGTGGAATCAGAACATGGAAAGCTTATTGCCACAGGTGCGGGCCCAAAGGCACTATTAATCGTACTTACAACCCCTGATGCGGGTCTTGGCCTGATATTATTGGAACTGGAAAAAGCGTCCAAGATCATCAAGGGATTCCTTTAAGTTTTGATTTATTTTTTTGTGGTTTGGATGAAAATGGATATATATAATCTAAAACGTGATGCTGCCCACTTAACACCTTTATTGAACATAGGAAAGAACGGTGTTACTGATTCGCTGATCGAAGAACTGCTCAGGCAGTTGAAACAAAATAAACTGGTAAAGGTAAAGATATTAAAATCTGCACTGGGAGATATGGACCGCACGGCTATTTCTGAGGAACTTGCAAAACGTACCGGGTCCCAGCTTATCGAAATTAGAGGAAGTAGTGCAGTATTATATCGAAAATAAACGGGTAAAACCGGAATATTTGGTCAACGGTTTTGGGAAAATGTAATATAATTTTGAGTGTAATTGAAGCTGATGGAAAGGTAATCAAACCTGCCTTTCAAATATCCACTGAAAACCAATAACAATTAAACCAATTTGTGTAGTCCCTATCAAAACATTAATCTGCCATCAACCAGTAATTCCTGTTTTGTTTCCTACCGCATTTTTTTAATCTTACTTTTAGACCGTGATCAAGCGTCCCTTGGAACATACTTGTAGAAGATTTGGAAAATGATCCTACAGATTTGAGAGAAGGCATAAGCCAGAAAAAACAACCATCACAATCTCCTTTAACGAACCAGTTGAAGGGGATCAAATGGCAGAAATTTTCATCTAATACGCGCGTGCCGATGATGAGTCATTCGTCGAGCAGCTCCACGACGATCTGACCGAGCATGGTTTCGATGTATGGTGGGACAGACAGACTATGCAGAGCCGTGGTCAGACATTCCTGCAGTAACTCCGGGATTCCATTGAGGGATCTGACCCGCTGATTGGTGCATGAACTGATTGGTGCATGAACTGATTGGTGCATGAACGAGAGAACGCAGATGAATTTATCTGATTGTAAACGCTATAGGTATGAATCATAATGCAAAGGAGTAGAAAGCATGGAAAGTAAGAACCCCACAATCGTTGTTACCGGGGATGTCTGCATTGACTGGCTGCAATGGCCCACAAACCCGGAAGATGCGGGGCTAAACTGGAAACTTTACTCCGGGACACGCATGACCGCAAAACCTGGAGGTGCACTTCTTTTAGCGGATTTTATGCGCACTGCAACCGGTATCACTGTCGTTTCGCCGCAGTTGAAGAATATCGATAAAATTCCTCCGAAGGTCCTCCTTCACTCAAACGCTGAATTGGAGCTTTTCCCATATTCATCAGACCGTAGGGATATGGATAAAGACCGGATGGTTTACCGAATCGGGCGTTGCAGAGGGTTTACAGGACCCACCGCAGACGCCCCGGTTCTACTTTCCTTTGAAGATGACGATCCTCGTGCGTATATGGTGGTTCTCGACGATGCAGGGAACGGATTTCGCGATGATGAAACGAGATTGCCTTTGGCGATACAGGACGAAGGGGCAAAACCCATCGTGGTATGCAAGATGCACCGCCCTCTTGCTTCCGGTGATCTGTGGGACCACATCTCAAAGAAGCATTCCGAAAGGCTGGTTGTGGTCGTGACCGCGGATGATCTGCGTGCAAGCGGCATGAACATCAGCCGCTCTCTTTCGTGGGAGCGGACCGCCAAGGAATTCGTCTGGCAGATGGCATACAACGCCGGACTGGGGCTTACAGGCTTTACCAATCTTGTGGTTCGTTTCGGTCTCGAAGGCGCGATACATTACACGTTTGCGGGCGATCACGCAACAGCCCGGCTATACTTCGATCCGACCATGAGCGAGGGCGACTTTACGCACAACTACCCTGGAAAGATGCAAGGAATCTCTTCCGTATTCGTTGCCGCACTCGCAGCAAGGATCGCGGTTCTGTGTGATTGTGGGGATCCACTCTCTGATGCAGTGGGAAGGGCGGTGCGTGATGGGCTGAATGCCTCACGGGAACTTGTCAGGCGCGGTTTTGGAACGGACAATACCGAACCTGAACACGAACACGAACCAGAATATCCCTATACCGTAGCTGGTATTTATTTAGACAGTGAGCAGAGAGGCGATTCCATAGCAGATGTGGCAATATCGGACCAGAACACGGCAGAGGATGCGGATCCGCAATCGTGGTGCATCCTCAAAGAGATCAACGATCCAGTGCTGGAGCGCATCGCTTATGGAATTGTAAAGGAAGGAGAAACTGCCGCACTTAAAAATGTCCCGATTGGTAACTTTGGGAAGTTAAAGAGTGTTGACCGCAATGAGATTGAGAGCTTTCACAGTATAAAGAACCTGATGCGGGAGTATATCGAATCAGAGAGCTATACCCGCCCGCTTTCAATAGCGGTCTTTGGTTCGCCCGGTTCTGGCAAATCCTTTGGTATAACCGAGATCGCAAAGAGTATCGCTTCTGGTAGGATCGAGATATTGAAGTTCAATCTTTCCCAGTTCGATTCAAAGGCTGATCTGATCAGCGCGTTTCATAAGGTCCGCGACCTTGCACTGGAGGGGAAGATTCCGCTCGTCTTTTTTGATGAGTTCGATTCGGATTTTAATGGGAAACTTGGCTGGCTGAAATACTTTTTAGAACCGATGCAGGACGGAAAATTCATGGAGAGGGAGACGATGCATCCCATCGGCAGATCGATCCTTGTCTTTGCAGGCGGAATAAACAATACATTTGAAAGATTCTCTGGAGATGATGCCGATGATGCCAATACTATGGACCCTGAAGAAGAGAGGACGTATAAAGATGCAAAAGGACCCGATTTCACAAGCCGTCTGCGCGGTTACGTAAATATAAGGGGACCTAACCAGAGAGGGTCAGACGATACGGTATTTCTAATCAGGCGGGCGATGCTGCTTCGTTCACTACTCGAAGAGAAGGCAGATAACCTATTTGACAGCAGAAAACATCTCAGGATCGATGACGGCGTGCTGCGAGCAATGATCAACGTCAAAAGTTACAAACACGGCACACGTTCGATCGAAGCCATCATCGAGATGAGCATGTTAAACGGGCGCAGGTCATGGGAACAGGCTTATCTTCCTGCAAAAGAGCAGCTCAAGCTACATCTCGACGAAGAGTCGTTCTCGCGTCTTCTGGTGAGCGATGTGATACTCGGCGCGTCGGGGGAACGCTTGGCAGAGGCTATTCACGATAGATAACAGCTGGAGGATTTAATAGATGAAAATACCTGTATTTGTTTCCAGTCCAACATTACTCAATATTGACCAAGAAACATCTATGAATATTGTATTGGAGGCGATTAATCGCTTTGAATTATAACCCCGGACTTTGGGTCATTCGGATCAGCAATTCCCGGTCTCTTATTTTGTTTTCATCCAAGCTGTCTGAAATTATACCGCCGCTCGTCTTTGATTTTCCTTGTGATGTAGCGAGTAGAAGCATGCAATACCATAAAATGTTTACGAAATGGTAAGTAAACAAACCTTCGCTTGCATGCGTTTACAACCATAACGGGAATTGCTGCATTCGGATTATCCCACTGAGCTCCCACTTCGAGAGGTCTATGTAATATCCAAGCATTGTGCTGGTGGAATCATATTGGGATTCGAACAATTTGAGACGAGTTCTGGCACATGGAAACGAGGCACGAAAAAAGAGGATGTTGTTAAAGTTGGCAGCACGGTAAAATTTCCCACTCCTTGGAACCATCTTGAGTCAGGGGTATTGTATACTCTCGGATTGCCGATACTTGTTTTTAAAGAAGATGGAATATCGGGAGGGGTGTTTGATCGTGGAGTTACGGATGTGTTTGTACACAAAATGCCTACCCATAATATGAGTTCTGATGAAAAAAGAGCTTTCTCTGGTGTATTTCTAAAATGGCAAAGTAAAGTCCGGGAGTTCTACTATAAGTGATACATCTAACTATATATCCGGGCAAAATGGAGTTGATGAAAAAGAATGAGTTCACCTCTTCTCACATTTTTCAATCCGTAATTGAAGCAAAAACATCCATCAGCAAACTGCAAGGAACAGAGGCAGTGGCACAAACAAAATATCACCATCAAGCCGTAAAGTATTCTTGGTAACAACAATACCGATACCTGTGTCAAACTCATTCATAAACTCTTTAACGCCCCCTATGTCGTCAGGACGTTCTTGATATTTGACCTCAATAGGAATTGGTATCGGGCCGAGTTTGATCACTACATCCACTTCTTTTTTCCCTTTCCAGTAATAACTCTGCATGCGCCCTTCCAATTTATACACTAATCTTGATGCATGGTCTGCAACGATCGTTTCCACGGTTTTACCGATCTCCTCACCAAATTCAAACAAACGCCTGTTCAATAGTCCAACAAGTACGTTTCTTGTGGGGTGGTCACGCAAATACAGTTTTTTTCCTTTCTTGAAAGTACTGTCCGCTTTCGAATAGAAACGTGACTCTGATATCATAAAAACATCAGTGAGATACCCGAGGTATACCATGAATGTATCATACTTTATGCCAATAGACTTTGAAAAACCATGATAATCGGTCATTTGTCCACTCTGCATAGCGCACCGCAACACGAGATTTTCCAGCCCCTTTATGTTACGGACAGAAAACATTCGCATTACATCCTTATGTATGGTCAACCCAAACCGCTCCATAAGCACATCCCTTGATGCTTCAAGATCGGCATCTAAAAGTCCAGGATAACCGCCTTTTACGATGTAATCGAGAATATATTTGTCAAGGGATATGCCATTCTTCAGTAATGCATCACGATACACCAGTAAAGCATCAAACATCGCACCTGCATCCCTTTCAATGAGTGCATTCGTGACTGGTGTAGCGCCTGCCATATCGCATAATCTTGATGGATATTCTTCCTTGAAAAGAGAATAATTGACATAATCTGCAAACTTCCACTGAAGCATCAAACGAAGTCGTGACCTTCCGATCAACGATTCCGAACCGCCTTTTTCAATTTCAGTACTTGATGAACCTGAAACTGTGAACTTAAGAGGAGATTGCAGGTCATGGAATTGTTTCAGGTAATTGCTCCAATTGGCAATAGTCTGTATTTCGTCAAGGAAAATATATGCTTTTTCGCTCCCGGAAGGTTTAACGAAGGTGGAATAAACATCAATTATATCTTTAACAGGCTCAGGGCAGATCATGTCAATGGATGTGTGATCCATGGAAATATACATGATATTGTGTGGTGAAACATGTTCATGTTCGATCAGGTGTTTCACAACTTGCTTCATCAAGACTGTTTTACCAACTTGCTGCGGACCATAAACAATTTCGATATTTTGGCTATCCATTGCCGATGCCAGTGAATCAAACCATTTTGTCCTGTATTTCGGAATGTGAAACTCACTGCTTTTCCACCACGGATTATACTCATACAATACATCCAATATTTTTTGGACATTGTCTTCTGAATCGATCATTACCTTTATGTTGGTAGTGATTGCATAAGTATATTACCTTTATATTGGTAATAAATCGGTAATTTTATTACCTTTGTATTGGTGGTGATTGTATTGCGTGTTTTCTCTCTGTGATCAGTACTTCAGATTACACGTATTTCCGGGTGTGCAATAAGAATAATTTAAGAATATACAAACCATAACTTAAAGCCATGCATCCCAGATCCAGCCCTCCTAGCATATTCATCTCCTATGCTCACAGCAACGGAGAAGACTTTGCCAGATTCCTACGCCTAATCCTGATCGAGGAGTATAGATTTGGTGTATGGCAGGACAGAACCAAGATGCAGGTAGGTGAAGCCTGGTGGCAGCAGATTGTTGCCGCGCTCACAAGTGAAATAGAGTAATTTCATGTAATTTAGACGAATCCACAGATTGCCCTATGAAGAAATAGCCTACTAAAGTTACGATGGGAAATAGCACAAAAAGCCCGGCGATCACCGAATATTTTATTTTACCAAGCAAAAAAACTAATACAATTAGAGATCCACCAACCAAAGACCGTGTCAACAGTTCAATCACATTAATTCTTCACCTCTACTTTTTATTGTATATTAAGTATAAAAATTAACCCTTGTCTCCCTCGTAGCCTCCCACCCATCAAACCCCGAGATATCAAGTCTCTACCATTGGTCATCGGTTAAGGCGTTTGACAGAGTCGGTATGTATTATTTTCCAAAAGACCAATGATTTCATACGATTCTCCAATTTAATTTAAATCGAACACGGACGACACTGATTTGACGGATTTGCACGGATTTATTTTCGTATCCGCGCGGATCCGTGTCATCCGTGCAATCCGTGTTCTATAACAATATTACTCTTAACCGATGACGCATGAAGTCTCTACACGCTTTTTATCCAAACCCCTGATAGCGACTTCATACCCCACCTTGGCCCGCTCATCGAACACCGACACCACTGGCACCGCCACAACCACCCGCACCCATCTGCACACTCTCCACCATGCCCATGCTCAAATTTTGAAATCAATACAAATCTTTAAAGTCCATGAAATTCTATTTATTCTTATGGGCGCAATCGCAAATCTGGATGAATTAAAATTAATATTAAAAAAAGAGTTGAAGCAGGAGATTCTGACAGAGGTACTCGATATAATCAGGGATGAATTTTATCCACCTGAAGAAAAAATCCGCAAAGAATTTGTAAAAAAGGTTGAGGCAGCCGAACGCAGGGTTAAAGAAGGTAAATTTACGCAATATACCCCTGAAGATTTTGAAAAAAGTTTTCTTTGACCATGCCATATAACATCCAGTTTGAGAATGCTCTGGAGATAATTCTTCAAAAGATAAAAAAGAAGGATTATATTCTTTATCAGAGAATTATTCACAAAATACTCGAGATTAGTAAAAATCCTGAATTGGGGAAGCCACTCCGAAACGTGCTAAAAGGGAAACGGAGAGTTCATGTTGGTTCGATTGTGCTTGTTTATTTGATTGATAAGAAAAACGAAACTGTAATTTTCATTAATTTTGAACATCACGATAAAGTATATCGATAATGTGCACTTGATCTTAATCACTATGCTCCACAGCTCTGCTGCGATTGGGTGTGCCGTCGCAACGTTTGACCCACACTGCCGATGGTAGCCCCATGCGTCACCTTGGCCCGCTCTTCGAACACCGACACCCTGGGCACTGCCTCTGCCACCACACCTTCCCTGCCTCAACCACGTCCCGGCCGGCACCCACACCTAAACAACATCCGCCGTTTTTTCAAGAACTGGATGGAGCATACCATTAGAAGCCACAATATCCACCCTGTTGGTAACGTTCAGTTCACCACTGGGCGCCTGGCCATGCCCGTCTGTCACGATACCCCCTGCCTCCTTGACAATAAGTATCCCGGCCGCCACATCCATGATCCTTAATCTGCTGCGAAGGTCTACAAATGCATCCAGCCTGCCTGATGCTACAAAGCTTAACTCAAGGGCGGCACTTCCAAAAGAGCGAAGACGCCGTACATGCCTGCCCAGGCGTTTGAATACATCGCTTTTATCCTTGTATCCATAAGATGCCACAGTAAACTCATCAAGTTCAGCGGCATGAGAAACATGTATCTTCTTGTTATTGTAAAAAGCACCCTTGTTCTTAGCGGCAGTAAAATTCGTACCATTGGCCAGGTTATATACTTCAGCATACCTGATATCTGTCAGGTTGACATCACCTATGGCTATAGAAACCGAATAGAACGGGACATCACGGGTTGCATTATATGTACCATCCAGCGGGTCAAGCACCACAGTGAACTCGGGAGCATCCCCGAAAGTGAGATGACCTTTTTCTTCAGTAACGATCTTCATATCAATGCCAGAGGATGCCAGTATCTCCAGTGCTGCGTCCTCGGCTGCAATATCGATAAACTTGGACGGCGTACCGTCAGCTCCCATTCCCACCACTTCACTGCCTTTTTGGGTGCCTACAAGGTCTTTTATTGAATCGGCTACTGCCAGTGAAACATCATTACACAGTGTTGCTACTTCATCCAAACTTTAACCTCTCGGTCAGATATTATATTTACATCCGGCAATAAACCGCTGCTTTGGCTGGTTCAGGTCGGTAAGCAAGAACATATCACCGCTGCAAAATGAAACTTCCTCGCCTATAGAAAGTGATACCTTGCATGTATTGCCTGCCCGGGCTTCGCCCACATCCTGGCCGTCAATGGTGATACCTGTTATTTTTACTGGTGTGGACTGGAGGTTAACATACATGTGCAATGTACTGCCTACAGCCAGTCCGGAACTGAACTTCGAGACAATGCATTCAAGTTCAATATCCTTTGCCGTCGTCTCGTCAGATGAGATAATATTGCCCCGGTCTACATCTTTTGCCTGCACACCCTTTAAGGAAAGTCCCACCCTGGAACCAGGACCTGCAGATTCCTTATCCACATCCTGCATCTGGATATTGCGTATCTCTATTACCTGGTTGATCGGGTATATGGTCAGTTTATCGTGTTTATGCACAGTTCCCTGGATCACTCTTCCCAGTATGACCGAACCTATACCTTTGACATTAAAAGAATGATCCACAACTACCCTTGGGGATTTGTCTGCCATTTTGAGGTTATGGACAGTAATCTCCCTGTCAAGTTCATTTATCGCTTCTTTTAATTGCTCCATCCCTTCAAAGGTTGTAGTAGATACAGGTATTATATCCCAGTCCCTGGCAGTCGTACCCTGTAGGAATGAACGAATATTATTTGCATTCTCTTCCAGTTCATATGGGTTCGACCTGTCAGACATGGTTTGGACGACTATGCCGTATTCCAGGCCCAGCTGGTCAACTGCAATCACACACTCCCCGGCTGCCGCATCCATTCCTGCAGGGGGAATACATAACAGTGCAATCTCAGACATTCCCAGTGCCGTTGTGAGTGGTTTCGGGGAAACGGGATAACCTGACGGGTCAATAATAGTAAGTATCTGGTCACCTTTGGCAAAGTCATACATGGTAATGTCTGAAGTATTGCCTTTTTTACCCAGTTTGGATGCCAGCGAACTCCTGCCTGACCCTTCTCCTCCGATAACTGCAATTGATACCATGTCAATTCAACATAAGTGTTTTTTCTCTGGGACTGACCACCGGGTGCCAGCACCGTTAAATGCGCTTAAAGGTAATTATAGTTAAGAACCTAATATTTGATAGATAACTTCGACAGAAGTTATCGACAGATGACTTCAATAGAAATCATCGATACTAATGTCTTAACACTCTGATCTTCATATAATTATAATTTAACCACAGAGGACACAGAGAAACACAGAGCTTGTAATTGATTTTACCCTCTGTGTCCTCTGTGGTTTATTGCTTAGAACTTATTGAAATTTGCATTTTATTAGTCAATATTATTTGGTTTTTGACTATAATATTATTGCCCTATCATTAGCCAGGGTTATTTTTTCAGTGTTGTGTTCTTCATGTGTGAGTCAAGGAGATAATCAAAGTCAATAACATCTGTCCATCCTGTTTCCTGAAAGATGCTCATGAAAAATACGCCGATGATCATCCGGTTATCCGGCTTGGTAATATCGTCAATAACTCTTTTAATATCATTTACATCAATGTTCATCTTTGGGATTGCAAGCCCGCCAAGCAGAACCACTATATCGGCTGCCGGGTCGGCCAGCTCACCCAACTGCATACCCTCAGGTGTGGATATGATGGATTTTGCTGTATCCACTGAAGTATTTGCTATGAAGACCAATTTCTTATCTGAACCACGGAGTACAAAGGAGAGCAGTTCGGCAAATGGAGTACAAAATCCTGGTGTACCGATAAACGTAATGCTGCCTGAATCTTTGGAAATATCCCTAAATATGTTAAGTAGACCGCCTATACCTGTTGTAACTTCTATTTCTTTAATTTATAACACCCCTGGTATTGTTATTGTTGCAAGTTAATGGGCCTGACCGGATTTGAACCGGTGACCGCCCGGTTATGAGCCGGGCGCTCTAACCTGACTAAGCTACAGGCCCCCCTATAAGCAAAAGACGCCGCCAACAGGGCTCGAACCTGTGACATCATGGTTAACAGCCATGCACTCTACCAACTGAGTTATGGCGGCATTCTGCAAATTGGTTTTTTGCGAACCGTTTTAATGACACTCTTTGATTTAAAGGTTTTGTTTATCTGAGGCATCCTCACTTTATTCCCATTTTTTTCAGTGCTGCCATGCTTTTCTTGATATATTCGCCGTTCCTGTGTTCCAGCACTTTTATGCCTCTGCTTTTCTTTAACAATTCATGTAAGCTGGAAAAATCAATATTCCCGCCACCGATCCACATATGTTCGTCCTTATCGCCGTGATTGTCATGCAAATGGAAATGCGCTATATCGTGTTTTACAAACTCATTGAGGGTTCCGGTGGTATTGGCATGACCTGTATCCAGTACAAGACCGGTTCCATCAAGATCGATATCCGGCTGCCTGAAAAGGAAGCACTCCCAGTTTGGCATATTCTCAATACATATCTGCACTCCAGTATCACCGGAAATGTCTGCAAACTCGCGAATGGAACGATTAAGGGCCGCCCTTGCCGCAGTCAGATCATATGAATAGGAAAAGTAACCGGGATGGACGACCAGCATCCCAGCATCTATCCTGGTGCACATATCTACCGCCTGGCGGACCAGTTCCAGACTTGCCTGGCGGATCGGCTCCCGGATGCTGGAGATGTTCAGGTCAGTGGTGGGAGCATGGACTGAGTATTTGAGGTCATACGAAAGAGGCGTCTGTGTATGACGGAAAATGTCGTGCAAACCCTCTGAGTATATCTCTGCGCACTTTGAGATGCTTTCAATATTTTCCAGTGCCGCAGACAACGGCAGGTCGTGGAACGCATAGGAGGATATACCGATCATGTAATCATTTTCATTTTGTAGATAATTTTAATACTTTGCATATTTATTGGATGCGTTAGGCCCAAAAAGTTCACGGTATGTTGATTTTTAAATTTAAAAATTTTCGGTGATTTATAAAAACCGTGCCGCATGTTCGCGTCACGGTTTTCAAGTCAGGAGGATGAGTCCCGATGTCACATGGATTCAGATATTGATATACTATGTCATTTTGATAATAAACATTATCTAAATGGGTAAGATGGTTTTCAAAAATACGGCCGGTACATCTATTTCACTTTTGTGAATTATGGATTAGAAATAACTATTGGGTGCCACATGAATGGTTAGGGAGATATAACGTCTCCTTATATGTCCCTATTAAGTAAGCATTTCATTCCCTTTTATTAAGCATAATGGAAGTGACCAGCATTAATAACGCTACTATAGGTGTGGAAAGTCCGGGTATGAGGGCACCTTCTCCAAATTTAATGTCTTCCGTACTTCTGGGTGAAGGTGTATCTATGGGGGTGGATGTTCTCGTTGGCGTAGGTGTTGATGTGGGTGTGGGTGTGTCGCTTAGTTCCCCGTACCTGAGATGGATATCTGAAAAGCGGCAAACACTCCCCTCTGTGCCCCTGAACACTAAATTCAGTTTCATTGAGACAATTAAAGTACTGGAAGAGTCACGGTATTCAAATTTTTCCCCTGATTTGAGCAGTTCCTCTTTCAGCATCCCGCCTTCATTCCATATCGATATAAAGGCCTGTCTGCCTAAATGGTCCACTCCTTCTACTATGATGTAATATCCTCCACCGATATTCCATGAACTTCCGTCCCTTATATCCTGGGAGCCTATGTTCTGGTAAGCTAATGCAGGAGAAATAGTGAACAATAATATGAACAGGATAGCAATGGATCTATTAATATTCATGTTTTTAGCCACTGGATTGTTTTTCAATAAATTAATTTTGCCTTATTGTTACTAATTACTATCAGGGCATATAAATAAAATTCCCATCTAAAATAGAAATATTTAAATTTCATGAATATAGGAGTACGCTTTGTGAGCGGGTAAAATAGTTTTTTTAACTAACCCCCACTCCCTATCCGCTCACACATTACTAATGTAACGGTAGGGAACTGTTACGACTTACTTTTAATATCACACTGTCAAGAAAATGATCACTTATTCCGTATTTTTTAAGCCTACGGGAAAGTATTATTTTCCTATATGTTAAAAAAGCAGGAATAATATGAAACCAGAATGAAGCGGGGGAGGTGATCTTAGCTAAAAAACATAATTCTAAAAATCTTTTAGAAGCCTCGGGGGGGATTTGAACCCCCGACCTCGTCCTCTTTAGAGTCATGTGGTTTCCCGCAGGACATTACCAAGGACGCGCTATACCCCTAAGCCACCGAGGCACATGGTGCTTTTTTTAATATATAACTGGCGGGCCCGGGGGGATTCGAACCCCCGACATCCGGGTTAGAAGCCCGGCGCTATATCCTGGCTAAGCCACGAGCCCACAGGCGTTTAACCATAAGACCAGTGGACTTTCAAATAGTACTTTACCCATAAAAACTCTTTGGTGTAAAACAGTATTACGCCTGAATTACGTACCAGCTACCTTCCTTCCAGGTATGTAACCTCATCCGCTTCCACTACGAACGGTTTTTCTATATCGAACTCCAAAATTTTCCTGACCCTGCCTATGCCTTTTAATTCAAGTTGAAGTCTCGCAGAGAAAGTCTCACATTCCTCTAAAACCTCATTGGTCATATGCGTTATACGGTGCATGGCCACCTGCCTGTTTTTTATCCTGGCAACCAGGCCTAATGTTCCGGCTTTGACATCATGATAGCTGGTCCGTGTCAGGAAGACTAAATCCCCCACATCAGAACCATGTACTGAATAAAAATTATGAGGACTGCGAATCTCAATGGTTCTTATACGATCATCCTGCAATTCCTTTAGCACCTGGGATGATATTCCTGTAAGTATAATATATTTCATTGATACACTCCCCCCATCAACCATACATTGGGAATTCACGCCTGGGTTGTTCGCCTTCCTCACTGGTCTTAACCTGTTCGGCAAGTTTCTGTAGTTCGACTTCGATCTGTTCGGCCTGGTCCATCAGGTTTTCAGTGTCAATGGGAAGACCATAGATTATTTTCAATATACTGATCACAGAAGCCGCAGCCCTTGGGTCCGGATTGGGGCTATTGGTCTCACCCAACAAGCTTATGGCAGGGATATTGCGCATGACACATTCTGTCATCACACTACCAGAAATGCCGCTTATGGTCCCAACCTGGAATATTTCAACATGATCCTTTATCTTGTCGAGCATATCATGATTGGTCGCAGCACCAAATACCTTTTCCTCACTACTCATAGTGGCTATCCCGGCAATGGAAACAATCTCCTTTACATTTATTGATTGTGCCCAGTCTACGAGCACTTTGCTGACCTCATAGGATATAGTGGGATGGATCGGGATATCAGAAATGACAGTGAGAATGTTATGATCTTTACTCTGATAGATCCGTACAGGCATATTTATGATGCCATTAAACAAAACTGCTATGGGTGGGAAGTATTTTGATTCCATACTTCCAACATATTCCATATCGAGTTCATCTATCAAATGCTGGCTTGCAATATTCCCAACAAGTCCTATACCTGGAAAACCTTCTACTATAATCGGGTTCTCAAGTGATAGTGGTTTAGTAATGATCTTGACATTATCCCAAAATTTTGATTGTTCATCACCTGGCATATTTTCACCTTAATTAATTATTGGACGTTTTACTATAAACATAAATGCCCTATTTCTATTTAAGTTTCTATTTTAATTTGAGGACTTAAAAAGATTTTCAAACACTTGTGTTTTATGATAAAATGTTTAGGCTTGATATCGAGAATATTCTTCACAAATAGATAGCACACATAAAATTCATAGGTCATCTGAGTCAAGCCTATTTTTTCAAATGGAAAAGGAAATGGAACTAATTCCATTATTCATTGGTTAAGGAATTTGACTGGCTCGATATGGATTGTTTTCCAAATAACGTATCCCCTTCAAATTAAATGGTAATTAATCATAGTGCTCTGAATTTTGAGACACAGATTACACTGATTACACAGATTGATAGTGGTTGTGAAAATCAGTGTAATTTGTGAAATTTATGTCTAAATTAATCTTGCATTTGACCATACTTTTTTAAGCGGATACCTTTTCACGCTAAAAAAAGTATATTTACCGATTCATTATCCCAAACTCGATTTTATCTCCCGAGACAGCACCTCAAGCCTTCCCACAACATCCTGCCCGCTGGCTATAATATCCACAAAAGCCGAACCCACAATTACACCCTGGGCACCGCTCTTAATGATCTCGGCAGCTTGTGCGCCAGATGAAATACCAAAACCCACAGCCTTGGGCTTATTAGTCTTAACCCTGTCCAGCACTTCCTTTGTAGAGCCTGCAACATCGTCCCTGGCACCCGTGACACCCAGCCTGGACACCAGATACAAAAACCCGGTGCCCCGCTTCAAGATATCCTCAAGCCTGTCGCCTGTGGTTGTGGGTGCTATCAAGAATATCAGGTCAACTCCATTTCCCTCGCAATACCTACCCAGTTCCCAGGATTCCTCAGGCGGCAGGTCAGGCACGATAATACCGGTAATGCCGGAATCTTTGCAGTCCTTTACGAACCTCTCAAGTCCCCGCTTGAAAATCAGGTTGTAGTAGGTCATCACAACAAGCGGTACATCCACATCCAGCCCCTTCACCATCTCAAAGTACCGGTCCGTGTTCATGCCCGCATCCAGTGCCCTCTCGATAGACGCCTGTATGGTAGGGCCGTCTGCTATAGGGTCAGAAAAAGGCAGTCCCAGCTCCACAATATCAGCACCGCCCCTTATTAGTGCATGCACGATTCCTGCTGTATCACCATCACCGGCGCACACATAAGCGATAAGTGCTCCATCACCCTTTATTTTCAGTTCATCGAACTTATCAGAGATTCTCATTACAGAGCCCCCTGCTCAAGCACAGTCTCAAGGTCCTTATCGCCACGCCCCGATAGATTGATCACAACGATCTCTCCAAGTTCACCCGAGCCGGCAGCCTTTGCCAGGTAGGCAAGGGCATGGGACGATTCCAGTGCCGGTATAATACCCTCCATCCGGCTCAGTTCGTGGAAGGCAGCCAGTGCCTCATCATCACTTGTGTTCGCAGGCCTGATCCTTCCAGTCTCGGCCAGGTATGCCAGTTCAGGACCCACACCGCTATAATCAAGCCCGGCCGAGATACTGTGGGATTCCAGTATCTGGCCGTAGGGGTCCTGCAGTATCTTGGTCCGTGCGCCGTGGAGCACGCCTTCCTCGCCCACACACAGGGATGCAGAGTGAAGAGCAGCCTTTTTGGTGGATTCCATACCACTGCCGCCCGCTTCCACAGCGAATAATTTTACCTCAGTATCTGAAATGAATGGATAGAAAGTGCCGATAGCATTACTGCCGCCGCCCGTACATGCGATAATGGAATCTGGCAAACGCCCCTCCTTCTCCATGATCTGTTGTTTGACCTCGTTGCCTATTACACTCTGGAAGTCCCGCACAATAGTTGGATAAGGATGGGGACCGACCACTGAACCGATAAGGTAATGGGTATTTTCCACATTACTGACCCAGTCCCGCAGCGCCTCATTGATGGCATCCTTCAGGGTCTGGCTGCCAGAAGTTACGGGAATAACCTTTGTTCCCATAAGTTCCATGCGGTACACGTTCATACGCTGGCGTTGCATATCCTTGGTACCCATATAGACCTCTGTGGCAATCCCCAGGTTTGCGCCTGCCATGGCGGTAGCAGTACCGTGCTGGCCCGCCCCGGTCTCTGCGATGAGGCGGCGCTTGCCCATGTACTTTGCCAGCAGCGCCTGGCCCAGTGTATTGTTCAATTTATGGGCGCCTCCGTGTACCAGGTCTTCACGCTTAAGATATACTTTGATCCCGTACTTTTCACTCAGGCGCCGGGCATGGTATAGAGGGGTGGGGCGGCCTGCAAAATCCTGTAGGTAATAGTCCAGTTCCTGCTTGAATTCGGGGTCGTCCCTGAACCGTTCATATCCTTGTTCCAGTTCCTTTACCGCAGGCATGAGCACCTCGGGTACGAACTGTCCGCCGAACCGACCGAACTTGCCTTTTTGTTTTGTGTTCATGAAGTTATCCTCTGTAGGTTATCAGTTTAATATCCATTTCAAAAAATATGGTAATATCATCTGTATGAATCATTGTGTGAATCATTATTTGTATTATCTGCCACAGAGAGCACAGAGAACACAGAGAGGAAATACTCTGTGACCTCTGTGTTCTCTGTGGCTATCATTTTTATCCTCTGATTTGAAGTAGATACTCAATTTGATATGTTTGATGTTCGTGAGTCATATAATGCTGGCTTCAACCAATAATTTGGTGTTTTCGTAGATGTCACCTTTCATAATGGATGTGCCGACCAATACGGCATCGGCGCCTGCCCGTATTACCCGAACGGCATCCTGTGGAGTTAGTATACCGCTTTCACTTATTATAATCATGTCAGGACTGTGCTCCCTGATAATAGAGGCCAGTTCTTCGGTGGTGGCCAGGTCGATCTCCATAGTCTTGAGATTACGGTTGTTGATGCCTATGATGTCTGCATCAGTGTCCAGTGCGGCCACAAGTTCTGCGTGATCATGCACTTCCACCAGCGTCTGGAGTCCCCTGTCCTTTGCAAGTGCGATGAATCTGGGCAGCCTCTCGCCCAATATTCCAGCTATCAGCAGTATCAGGTCGCTTTCTACCTCATAGAGCTGTCGTTTGTCTATTATAAAGTCCTTCCTCAATACCGGGATGCTTACTGCCTGCCTGACATGTTCCAGATTCTCCAGGCTGCCGTGGAAATAATCCGGCTCTGTAAGTACGGAAATGGCACAAGCGCCGGCCTTTTCCATTGTACTGGCTATCTGTGCGGCATCGGCAGGGGTCACCTCCCTGTTCTGGGTGGTGGGAGATGCGGGTTTGACCTCTGCTATCACAGGTATGTATTGCGAATCCTTCGCATATTTTATGGATCTGGCAAGGCTCCTTGTGCTTATTGCCTGTGCTGTGCCTATATCTGCCAGTTTATTGACACGGTTTTCGGTTGCTGAAATGATATCTTCTATTATTCTGTTCATGTAGCTGACCTTGAGAATGTATATATTTATTCAATGATGTACAATATTGTACAATATATATAATACTTATGCAGGATTCGTATTGGAAGGGGATGTGAAAAATATATCCTACAGGCTGTACCAAAACACCTATAAATTAACAAATTTTCGCATTTGCATATAATATTTCACATAAGTTTTGATCTCATTCGTTATACCCCGCAGCTCTGCTGCGGTTGGGTGTGCCGGCGCAACGTTTGACTTGATGGAAAAATCTAAATCAAAGAATTTCAAACGATCTCGAGAATTTTAATCCCTACCAAAATGAGAGAAGCCCTGTGCCTGAAAGAATCCACAGCAGTATACATGGAAGACAGGGACAACGAGCTTATCATACGCCCAATGCATACCAAAACTCCTGATGCTGTAAAGAAAATCTCTGAGATGAACCTCCCGGTAAAAGATTGGGAGACCATGGAACAGGAGATAGAATCAAGTGCTGTCAATGGATGAATATTTCATTGACACAAATATCTTCATGTATGCTGCCGGCAAACCCCGTGAATTCAAAGAGTCCTGTGTTGACATCCTGTCCAGAATCCAGTCAGGAGAATTGAACGCAGCCATTGATACAGAAGTCTTCCAGGAAATTTTATACAGATACCACCACATCAATCTTCCAGACAAGGGAGCAGACCTGGCACGGAACATGACGGATCTGGGACTTAATGTACTGCCTGTTACAAAAAAGGATGTCGAGATATCGCTGTACTTTTACCAACAATACCGGGATAAGGGTGTGTTACCAAGGGACATCATCCATGCTGTCACAATGGTACAAAATGGACTTGAGACAATCGTAAGCGTGGATAAGCATTTTGATATTATCGAAGAAGTACAACGAATAGTTCCATCTGATTTAATCTAATGAATTTCCTCCACCCATACATACACCTTTGTTTCCCAACCCGTTCGAAAAACACTTATATCAATCAGATGAAATGTATAATTAAGGAGAAGTAATCATGTCCATCGAATTTTCTCTCTATGAAAAAAAGCTAATTAATGAAATTAAAGAGACACCACAAGAATATCTACCGAATCTACTTGAGATTGTGAGGTTATTTCGTGAGAGTGTAGTGTTAAAGCCAGCAGAAGTCAGCTTCTACCAGGGTTGGAAAGAAGCGAAAGCAGGTGATACACGACCGGTGTCTGAATTATGGGATGACATTGATGCCGAATGAATCATCCGAACCAGTGCAAGTTGAGTTCACTCCAGAATTTAAACGTAATCTACAGGCGCTTTTTAAAAAATATCGACATATTCGCTCTGACGTCCAGCCAGTGATTGACCAACTTCAAGCAGGTGAGGTTATGGGGGACCAAGTGTCTGGAACGCACTATACTATATTCAAGGTACGGATTAGGAATAGTGATATCCAGAAAGGGAAACGTTCTGGTTATCGCCTGATCTATCATGTCAAGACATCTAAGAATATAATTCTTGTGACAATTTATTCCAAGTTGAATCAAGCAGACATCTCAGCCGAGCAGATCAGACGTACTCTAATCGGGTTTGATAGGTACAATGCATAACTGTGTGAATATTTACTCCTGGACGAAGAGAAGGGAGAAGGTTAATTGTAGAAAAAGCCCGCCGCTATCTGGCTGAAGGACAGTTCCCGCCCGGTCCTAAGATACAGGCGGCTGTGGAGTTCGTGGAGCAGGGCGGAGAGCGGGCGGTCGTGTGCAGGCTCGAGGGTGTGGTGGAAGCGCTGGATGGGAGGGGCGGGACAGTGGTTGGGAAATATATCTCGGAACACAACACATACGAGCATAACAGGAAATAATCCTGAAAAATCGGTATAATTCGGCCCTGTAAATTTGTACAGGGTATACCTGCCGTAAAAATAAGTATAATAAAATCACTGGTAAATGGGGCAGTGTCATACCACTATTTAGTTGGTTCGACTTACGCCTACCAAAAATTGCTCTGCAACATCGTATAAAAAATGTTAACCAAAATCGTTATCTCACATCATGAAAACATTACTTGTATGAGAACAGTAGGTGATAGCAATGGATTTACAGGAAATCATGGCTGATATCCACGCAATCAATGAAGATTTAGAGGCATATGAACGTAAGTATGGAGTACTTTCGGAGACGTTCTACGAATCGTACATTAGTGGCGAAGAGCCAAAAGATGATGTATGGGTGCTGGATTGGGCTGATTGGGCTGGGGCATACAAACTTTTGCTCCGTCGCCGGGAACAATATCGCCATACCATCCAAATCTTACGAGAAGAATCACAAACACTAATCGATATCATTGAAAGAACGGTCCGCCATGAATCCATTTCAGTCGCTTAGTGACTACGAAGAATTTGTTTATACCCTTGTGCAACGATTCCCTGATGTTCTAGGGTCTACCTTAATCGTTGTGCGGCGGGGTAAACGGATGGCCACATTGCAAGGTGAGATCACTTTTTTACAAGGGTATCGGATTACCCTCAAAGAACGCTTGTCGTTTGACGAAGGATCAGTTGTGATTGAAGATTATGGGTATGAGTTGTGGTGTAAGGAAATAAAAATATCCTGGTATGACGCACAACCACATCCTGACGACCCTGCCCTTGCAAGTACCTATCCTCACCACAAGCACATATCACCTGATATTAAACATCACTGAATCCCTGCATCCAATATGAGCTTCAATCATCCAAATTTGCCAGCTCTTATTCAAGAAATCAAAAAGTTGCTAAATGGCTAACTATTTTTCGTTGCAACTTTCGCAGATGCAGCGCAGTGGGAGACCATGCGCACAGGACTGTAGAAAAACTGACAGACGGGCAGTTCCCGTCTGGTCCTAAGGTACAGGCTGCAATGGAGTTCTTGGAGCAGGGCGGGGAGCGTGCGGTTCTGTGTAGGCCCGAGGGTGTGGTGGAAGCGCTGGAGGGGTGGAGCGGGACTGTGGTTGGGAAGTAGGTTAAAAACCAAACATTAAAACATTTTTCGACACACGATTTTGTAATTGTTACACCCCGGGCCGTTCCAAAACTAAAAGCATGTGTATAAATTAAATGGTAATTGATTATATTGCTCTAAATTTGAGACATAGATTACACTGATTACACAGATTGATAGTAGTTGTGAAAATCAGTGTCTACATTAATCCTGCATTTGACCATACTTTTTGAAGTTGATACATATTTTTCGTATTGCTGCGACAAATGCGGCCTGCCGCAAATTCAGAGCCACAACCTGGAAAATATGAGCAGGCTAACAAATATCAAGATTAATGAAATATAGACCTTCAGGTGATCAGCATTTACATCCTTTATGACACTGGGTCCTATCTGCCCCCCAACAACCACTGACGGAATTACGAATACCAAAACACTTGACAATGTTTCGCTGTTCTCCATCAGTACGCTCACAAAATCATGGTTCATCCTGGTCATGGCAGCCACAACATTTACGATAAAAATGATAACAACAGCCGAACCTATCACTTCAGATGAATGACTTACTTTTTCATGATTCCACATACCCGGCACTATCAACTTACCCAGGCCCGTGGCAATTAACCCCTTCAAGAACCCGGCTGCAAAACCCAGGCCCCAGAATATCTTATTATGTTTGACCGGAGCTTTCGGGGATGAGATGCTGGATTTTAGCAGGAAGTTCCCGTATATAAAAATGAAGGAACCAAAAATAAATACCAGGACTTCGCCATTGACATAAAAGGTCAGCAGGGAGCCGATAACAGCGCCCGGTATTGTGGGGATGAGGTATTGCCTGACCAAGTACCAGTTCACGGTCCCCTGATGGATGTTCCTCACCACTCCGCTACCGAACCCAAATATCATAGTAATAAGTGCCAGCCAGAAAGTGAGAAGCGGGTCCAGTTTAACACAGATCAGGTACACCGGTATCCAGAAATTGGCACCTGAAATGCCGGCAGACATTGCAAGGGTGGCAATGACCAATCCTACCGGGAAGAGATACCAGTACGTGAGGTCAATATTCATAGGAAATCCTTTTATTATTTGCGTATAGTAAATTAAAAACGCATTTCGATATCGTTAGAGGTAATTTTCTTAAATTTAATCAAATCTTTTGACAGGATTTACAGGATTTACAGGATTGGATCGTATCCTGTCAATCTTGTAAATCCTGTCTGAAATTTCCATTTTCTTGATGGATTAATCGGTATTATTGATGTTATCACTATTTCGATTCAGAAATCGGTCAGCGAACGCTGGGGCTGGTCCTGACCCTTGCCCTGACCTTGACCCTGGCCCCGGTCCTCTGCCTCAAAGGAGGGGGCAGGTCCATCCTCCACTTCCACAGTGCCGTACTGTCCTCCGCCGCCCGGAATTACCCGGACCCTGCCTTCGCGGAACATCCTTACAGCATGTATCACTGCCGGGTCTACTCCTTTAATGCTATCCAGTTGTGCATCCAGCAGCACTGTCACTTCGCTGCCGAACTCATCCACCAGCCGTTCCCATTCAGCCTTGACCTTTTTGGTAGTGGTGCTTTTAGTACCCAGTGCCATCATGATTATCTCGGACAGCGGTACCAGGTGCAGGTAGGGCGGCCTGTGGTCAGGATGCCCGGTAATGTCCGCAAGTTCCTCTATCCTGTCCACCACTCCCCGCTTTATGCGACCGCCGCATGTGCAGCGCCACTGTTTCATTACGCATTCCCTTAGTGTGAAATGTTTGAAGCATCGGATGCATGCTGATTCGTGGTACTTCCCCTCCTGGGGGAACAGTCCCACATTCATGACCGGCCCCCGTTCATCCTGTCTTAATATAGCCTTTTCCAGTTCACCGAACGTGATATCTTCCATCCGGAACCTGTTGAACTCCCGGGCCAGTTTGTTAGGCCAGGGGCTGTGGGCATCACTGTTGGTCAAGAATGTAAGTCTGTGCAGCTCACTGATGCGGTCTGCTAGGTCGGTATCAGCACTCAGGCCCAGTTCCACGAAACTGATATACTGAGCCATATCCCCGTAGCAGCTTCCCAGGCTGTCGTGGTAGGCATACATGGCAGTCCAGGGTGTGAACGCATGGGCCGGGCCGATCATGGCACCCACATCCCTGGCAAGTTCAGCGATCTCCACGCCGCTTAAGTTCACGTTAGGCCGGCCATCGGTGTCGATATTGACAGACGTGGGCTCGACAGCCTCGCGCAGTTCTTCGGCCTTGGATACGTCAGGCAGGATGAGCAGGTGGTGCACCCTATTGGTATCTTCCAGTTCCACAGTAAGCACGAACCTTGCACTGCCCATGCCGTAAATGCCGTCGGAGACCTCAGGCATGGTCTTGATTTCATCCAGCCATTTGCAGTGCAGGCAGTCCCCTGTACCCACAAGCTGGATGCCCTTCCTGACAGATTCCACTGCAAGCGTGGGAATGTCCATTCGGCTTGAGGTGGCCATGCTGTACTTTGAATGAATGTGAAGATCAGCGTTGATAAGAGCCATATGACATGGATTGGAATGATATATTATCGCTTTTGCGATTTCAATTGATGCCAAGTTTTTCCATTGCCAGCAGGGCGGCCTTCTCACCTGATAGCAACATACCGCCAAATACGGGTCCCATACGCGGTGAACCAGCCACGGCATTGGCAGCCATTCCAGTGGCTATTAGCCCTGGGTAGACCTCTTTGGTGTTATCCATGATGATGCGCTCACCCATATCCGCCCACATGGGCTTCTCGCCGATCACGTTCAGTGCCCCAGGTATTTTCCTGGCCACTGTACTGCAGACCTCGGCGTCGTGCCCTGTACCGTCTATAACCACCTTTGCCCTTATGGTCATTGGATCTACATGCAGTTTTTGCAGGCCCACTGCGGTCCAGTTTATTACCAGCCCGGTCACGGCATCACCCTCCCTGATCATCACATCCTCCACGCTTACAAGATTGAATATCTTAGCCCCTGCGGCCACGGCCTCTGCGCCCAGCCTGCACACGCATTCAATAGAGTCTGCCACATAATAGCCGGGCCTGTATTCAGTATAATTTACCCCGAAATCGTCCAGTATGCGCCTTGCTTCTTCCTGCACAACTATCCTGGGCATCATCATGCCTCCACCCCACATGCCGCCGCCTATCGCAAGTTTTCGCTCAAAGAGCACGGTCCTTACACCTGATTCGGCCAGTACCTTTGCAGCCACCAGATTGGCCGGCCCCCCTCCAACCAGCGCTACATCAGTGTCAGTGCAATCCAGAAAATCAGATGTAAATTCTTCTATAATGGCTCGAGTTATTGTTATTTCATCCAGTTCCATAATCCTACCAGCTATTGATTTCGATACCATTTGATAATCGGTTATCAACTTATAATTAACTAAAGTTCCACAGGAAATGTGCCGATAGCACCATAAATTGATATTTGTTATCAGAAATGGTAATAAATAAACAGGGCAGTTGTATGCGAAAAAATATACTGGTTGATTATAGTTTAGCATTTGTTATCAATATTGATAACAAATGCTCAATCATGATATTCAAACCTAGTTCAAAAAATCATTATATGCTCAGGATTGAAATTGGTTTTCTATCGATGGGGTAATCATATGTCTGAAATTATTGTATACACAACTAAAATATGTCCAAATTGCAAAACACTCAAACAAATATTAAAAGAATCAGGTATAGTATATGCTGAAACCGATATGACCACTCCGGCAGCATTGACGGAACTGGCCATGAATAATGTATTTACTATGTCTGCACCAGTACTCAAGGTACAAGACAATTTCTACACTGTTAACGAGATAATGGATGGAGATTCCGTAGACCGCCAGAAAGTGGAGAGTCTTCTAAATTTATAATTTATTTATGGAGGCCAGGTTAAAATGCAAGAAACATATGCGGGTCAAAAAATATCTTCAACAATACCTGTAGGCGAGATGATGATAAAACAAAACGAACATGGGATTGAACAGGTACAGCAAACCCTTACAGGTGAAGAGATCTCCACGCTGCCAAAGGTCAGGACCACTGACGGTTACCTTATGGAGTGGGACAGGAACACCATTGTAGCACAACTGATGAAAGAGACCGTACTCAGTGAGAAGTTCTATGACAAGCCAGCCATTACTGAAGAAACAGCAAAGGAGATTGCCAGGGAAACAGAGGTCAGGATACGCAAGATGGGTGTAAGTTTCCTGTCAGGTCCACTGGTAAGGGAACTGGTCAATATTGTATTACTGGAAAACGGGCATCCTGAATGGCGTAACATCTCCACCAGGGTGGGTACCCCGGTATATGACGCTTATGAGATAGATATCGGCACAGGGTTCGAGGCCAAGGATAATGCTAATCTACAGGAGAACGCCGAAACCTCGCACAAGAAAAAGGCAGACAAGATATCCAAGGAGCAGTACCTGCTGTTGCTGCCGCCTGACCTTGCCGACAGCCACCTGAACGGTGATATCCACATCCACGACCTGGAATACCTGGGTACCAGGGCGTTCTGCCAGGATTGGGACCTGAGGTATTTCTTCTACTATGGTTTAATGCCTGACGGATCAGGTACCAAGGCCAGTGTGGCAGGTCCGGCCATGAAAGCTGAGGTGGCTATCCTGCATGCTGTGAAAGCACTGGGCAGTGCCCAGACCAATTTCGCAGGCGGGCAGGGATTCTATAATTTCCTTACATTCATTGCACCTTATTTCGAGGGGATGGCGTACGATGAGATCGAACAGCTAATGCAGATGTTCGTCTACGAGATGACCCAGATGATGGTGGCCAGAGGAGGCCAGCTGGTATTCTCGTCCGTACAACTCTCGCCAGGGATTCCAAAGCTCTGGAGGGATAAGCCAGTGGTCTATAGGGGGCGTGTGTGGGATGGTGATATGGCACCCCAGAGGACTTATGGCGAATTCGAGCGCGAGGTCAGGCTATCCTATGAGGCATTGATGAATGTGATGCTAAAAGGTGATTACTGGGGCAAACCTTTCAATTTCCCAAAGCCTGAGATCAGTATTGAACCTGATTTTATGGAAGAGGATGAGGAGTTCAACAGGAAGCATCCTGAACTGCTGACCTATGATGAACTGTACACCATGTCGTTCGAACTGGCTGCTAAGTTCGGTGTGCCGTATTTCGATAACCAGTTGCCACCGTACAGGGGTGCAGGTGAGGGGATTTCATGTTACCAGTGTTGTGCTTACAATTTCTCAACCACGGCAGAGAAGGATTCCTTCTTTGATGACAAGATGGTCTTCAAGGATGGTCTGCACTTTTCAATGGGTGCTTGGCAGGTCGTCTCCCTTAACTGCCCCAGGGCTGCGTATGAGGCAAGTGGGGACGACCACCTCCTGTTCAGCCACCTGAAGAAGATGATGGACAAGGCAATTGAGCTGTTCAGTATCAAGCGGTTCTGGATGGATCATATTGTTGCAAGCGGCAGGATGCCTTTTGCTACCCAGCAACCCAAGGACCCGGTGACAGGGAAGAAAGGTACGATTGCTGTGGACCTTAGTGGCTTGGTATATACCATAGGCGTGGCAGGTATTAACGAGATGGTACAGCATCATACCGGATACCAGATGCATGAGAGCGATATTGCCAAGCAGATTGCTATCAGGGCTATGTTCGAGATGGATATATATGCCAAGGAACTGTCTGAACTCCACGGTATCGAGATCGCACTTGCAAGGACACCGGCCGAGACTACGTGCCAGCGTTTTGCTGTGTCTGATCTGTTGCATGCTGAGTACAGGGAATATGCTTCTGAAGTGATCAAGGGTGATGTGGAGACTGCAATAGCCGATCTTGGTAAAACACGTGACCTGCCTATTTATTATACCAACGGCACCCATGTGCCACCCGGTGCTGATATATCCCTACCTGAAAGAATTGGTCTGGAACATGTCTTCTTCCCTATTGTGGATGGCGGGAATATCCTGCATATCTTTATGGGGGAGGGACATCCGGATGCCAGGGGTCTTAAGGAGTTCGCTATGAACCTGGCAAAGAATACCCAGGTCGGGTATTTTGCCTTTACAAAGGATATGACGGTGTGCATGAATGATTTCCATGTGGCAGGCGGGATGCTGGATGAGTGTCCGAACTGTGGCTCTGAGAATGTGGAGCACTTGTCCAGGGTTACGGGGTATATACAGGCTGTGGACGGGTGGAACAATGGTAAGAAGCAGGAGCTTGAGGATAGGAGGAGGTATGGTGCCACTGAGATGGCATGATTTACGATTGGATAGGTCTATGAAGGGGATGGATATGGTGAGGGGGGTAAGTGCTCCCATTCTTCCATACCCATTTACCCGAAGCATGTGGGGTGTTGTGTGCCAGATTTCAATTCGATTTTACAATTAAAATCCTTTAATGATACGGATCATAATTGAATTCGAATTCGTCAACCAGTCCCGGACTAAATCCCAGATCAACGAACATCTCTTTTAAAACTGCCTTATATTCGCTCTCTGGAATTTCTTTTTCTATTTCCTTGAGTTTAACAGTAATGCTAACAGTCCCGTTATCATCTATATTGAGACGATAGGTATGATCTCCATTGATTTTGGTAACAGTGATTAATGGCAGAATATAATCTATAGAACCTATCTTTTCATTACCATTGAAGAAATCCTCACTACAAGACCCTGGATAGTTGAAATACAGGCTGGAATTTGTACTTTCATCTTCAAGGTAATCATATATTGAGTTAATATCCGATTTTTCACTTATCCAGACTTTGGCATTGCCGAATTTTGACTCTATTGTGTCGCCATTTTCTATCCAGACCATTACTGGCTCATTAGTTTGTCCGTTTTCCAATTTCAGATCGTTTTTCAATGAAGCCACATAGTTCCCTGCATCCTGCCTGTTCATGTCAAAAGAAATCATAAGCATCTCAGTGACCCAATCGTCAGGAACTTTTTGGCCGAGTGGAATATCATTCGAACCGCGAAATGTTAATGTGGCAGAGTTTTCCCTTTGCGGCACTTCATTGAGTGATAATACAAGCCTGATATCATTGTAGAAATAATGCACAGTAGCTATCTTATAGTCATTTCCAATCTTTTCATTCAATCCTTCAATAGGAAATTCCGGTCGTAGGCCACCTAAATAGGTAACCTTATGTTCAACAGAATATCCTGCATTATTTGCTTTTTTGATAATGTCATCCAGGTCAATTTGCCCCAAATTCAGGGAATCACAGCTGTAAGAAGCACCATATGGAATTTCAATACAGCCGCTGGTTGCTCCAAAAGCCAACAGGAACGATCCTATTATGAATATGCTCATTATTTTTTGGTTCATATTTGTATTCCTCTTAACAATTAATCCAGTCATTCCACTTTTCTATTTTGCAAAACTCCATAAACAAGTAACAACAAGCCGGTTACAATAATTACAGGTATGGTCATAAACAACAACAATCGCATCACTGCCGACGCCTCCCAACCAAACCCACCCACACCAGCAAGCCCATAACCGCCACTGCTGCACCAAAACCCGGAATATCCGGAGTCCGTACCGGTTCTCCATCAGTTAGTACATTCCCATCTTCAGATGTATTTTCCAACGAGTGTACCCTATCATCACCGGCCCCCCCAAAGGTCTGATCCCATCTCTCATCAAGAGGTGCCGATTGTTGGACTGTGATTTCCCAGGTGATTGAATCCATCTTGCCTTCATCATCTGTCACTGTTAAAACCACGCTATAATTATCGCCCCCATCATAAGAATGCGTAACTGTCCTTTGAGTGGTGTTCACGTAACTTCCGTCGCCCAAGTCCCACTGGTAATAGGTTATGTTCCCATACGGGCCATAGCTCGCAGATGCATCAAAAGTTATGGTCTGGTTTGCGCCTGGATATCCAGGGTCGTATGTGAATTGTGCCGAAGGGGCTGGTCGTTCTGCCATTAACTTTACCAACAGGAGTTTTGAGTCCTTAGTCCCTACAAGTATGTAACTACCATTCCCTGTCTGCAAAACAGAGTTCAATTTATCCCCTTCTATTCTTATGTCCCACTGCTCGGTTCCATTTAAATCGATTTTTATTATGGAAGGGTTATATAAATTACCATTAATGATGTATCCGTCATCAGTTGTCTGCAGAAAAGAGTCAAGTCGGCCCTTAAATGTCCGGTCCCATTGTATATTTCCGTCTGCATCGGTTTTTATGAGCCAGTAATCAGCATCATCAAATGAAAACGTCCCTCCACCGAGAATATAACCACCGTCTGGACTTAGCCCGACAGAGGGATCAAATTCAGCACCTACTCCTCCAAAAGTCCTGTACCATTGCTCATTTCCGTTTGAATCTGTTTTCACCATCAAAAATTCACTGTGGTTGACACCTGACCAGAACGATAATGTCACTCCTGCAAGTATATAGCCGCCATCACGAGTCTGTTGTATGGATTCGATCCAATCATTTCGATTTCTTCCAAAGGTGTTATTCCATTGTTCTTTTCCCTCTTTGTCGGTTTTTACCAGCCAGAAGTCATAGTTTCCGGCACCGTATGATTCTGTATATCCTGCAATGATATGGCCGCCTGCGACCTGGCTGACTGAGTATGTTTTTTCCCGTCCGATTCCTCCGAAGGTGTTATTTAATTGCATATTCCCGTTCGAGTCGATTTTCACAAACCAGATATCTAAAGAACCTGCACCGTACGAATCCGTATTTCCTATGAGAACATAACCTCCATCAGTGGTCTGCTGGACAAACGCA
>Ga0255401_1005_pt1 | contig 38921 bp, 37 predicted proteins | sample ANMaggSSYBR01F13_FD_182110 | JGI IMG/M metagenome (GOLD analysis project Ga0255401, IMG submission 182110) | Sediment cell enrichment communities from methane seep in Santa Monica Basin, California, United Staets - ANME aggregate JGI... | ecosystem: Environmental > Aquatic > Marine > Cold seeps >...
CATACTCGGGCGTGCGGCAAGAATTATAAGTTCTGATTGCTGCAGACCCGATATAAGATTATCAAGGCGGGTAAACCCTGTTGGAACGCCGGTTACCAGGGCCTTATTGCCCTGTCTCTCTTCAAGGGTTTCAATGTTGCCATCAATTATTTCGCTTATACGATAAAATGATTGTTTATGCTTATTTTTTGAAATTTCAAAAATCGAACTTTCAGCAAAGTCTATTATTTCGTCAACATTACCCCTGTCCTCAAAGCATTCTTTGGCGATATCATTTGCTTTTTCTATAAGGCGCCTTAATGTCGCTTTGTCATGAACAATTTTAGCATAATGTTTTGCATTTACTGCAAGCGGAACGGTATCAACAAGCGTGGCTAAATATATTGCCCCTCCAATCTCTTCTAAATTCCCCCTTTCTTTGAGAGCGTTGGTAAGAGTTACAAGGTCAACAGGTTCATTCTTTGAAAAAAGTTCAACAATACCGGAAAAGATTTTTTGATGGGCGGATCTATAGAAATCCTCTGGTGAAATAATATCGACAACATCAAGTAATGTATCGTTATCTATAAGGATTCCGCTGAGTAAAGATTCTTCGGCTTCAATACTTTGAGGGGGAATTTTATAAAGAGATGGGTCTTGTTTGTTTTGAAACTGCCTGTCTATCATTAAAATATAATAACTTTATTCGGAGACTATTTCAACAGTTATTTCAGGCTCAACTCCTTTGTAAATTCGTATAGGAACTTTGAATGTACCTAATTTTTTTATGGGCTCACTAAGCAGAACCATTCTTTTTTCAACTTCTATATTCTGGCTTACAAGTGCATCAATAATATTCTTCACAGAAATCGAGCCATACAGGCGATCTTCTTCACTAACCTTTGCAACTATTTTGCAAACAACTCCTTCAAGTTTATTGGCCATTTCTTCAGCAAGGCTTTTTTCTTTAGCTATCTGAACATCAAATTTAACCTTTTCCTGTTTCAGCATCCTGCGATTTTGAGGTGTATCCGGTACAGCCTTATTCTGAGGCAAAAGATAATTGCGGGCATAACCTTTGGCAACATTAACTTCGCTGCCGATTATGCCTAGTGATTGTATAGTTTCTTTTAAAATTACTTTCATTATAACCTCCATAAACAATTTTGTAAGCGTTCACGGTTGTCGGTTCACGGTTCACGGTTTTTTCAATGAACTATGCAACGATTGAAACATTTTGGATATTGATTTCAACTCTTGAATTAATTCTTTAGCATCTAAATCAGAAAATATATTAACCTCTCGTTAAATATAAATCTGTGTTCTCAGCTCCGCAGCCGATCCTTGTGCAATATTTATAAACCTTCTGTTTTTCTCAACCGTGAACCGATAACTGTAAACCGTGAACGGCTACCTAATATTTTAAGTTTCAGCTTTCTTTTTTTATACCTAATTTCCTGAAATTAATCCACATATCAAAGAAGCCAAGCCCTATAACAGAAAGCAGAACCAACTGTTGCAAAGCAAGGATACTGTAAAGGAAAATCCTGAATATACGGGGAACATTTTTTTTCTCAAAATAAAAGGACACAATTGCTATGCCTTGGAAAAAATATATTGTCATAAGGATAATCAGACCGTTTAATCCTAAAATTTTAAAAGAATTTTCCGGCAAAATAAGCATCACGCCGCATCCTATAAAAATCCAAACCATAAATTCCGGTGCTTTCCATAATTTAAGAGAGTCAAAATCAGGGAAAAAAATATTTTTAGCTTTAAGCACGGGCTTTGCGATTAACAGACTGGCCCATGACACAAATAAGGTTAAAGATATAAGCATAGCAGGAATAATTCGTATAAGTACGTGTTGGATTTTTTCCAGTGAATTCGAGATAACGTGTATGCTTTCTTCCGGAACCCCCATACTCTCATACATTACCATAGTCAGCTTGAGATTTCGTGATATATATTCAGATGCTAGGGTGTAAATTCCAGCGTTTGATAAATTACTGTAAAAGACCAAGATAACAATTCCCGTTATTAGAACGGAGGCGCACGCATAACTAATTGTCTTTTCAATTGATAAACGCATCTCAATTAGTTCGCTAAGGACAAAACCCAGCAGCAGCAACTCAGCAAAGAAAAATATATCCAATGATATACTGCCTGTCATTACAATCATCATTATGATTGATAAGATATAGACTATAATTCCTGTTGTTCTCCCGAGCTTTGAGCGATAAAAGAGAATTGGCAGAGGGATAAACAAAGAAAAGAAAAACCCTATGATCGGCAGATATGTTGAAGCTGTAAATATAAGACCTGTTATTGCTATGCCACTTATTATATCCTTTGATATATTCCCTTGAACAGTTTGAGACACTATTTTCTTCTCCTTGGAGACACACAGACTTATATAACATTAAATATAGTCAATAGTCCCCACATAAGGCAGAAGTGCAATTGTTCGGGCTCGCTTTATGGCATGTGTCAGAGCGCGTTGATGTTTAGCGCATGTTCCAGATATACGTCTTGGGATAATTTTGCCTCGTTCAGTAATGAAATATTTGAGTGTTTTAGGGTCCTTATAATTTATTGCAAGACTTGTATCTGCGCAGAAACGGCATATTTTCCGGCGATGATATATTCTTTTTTTACCTGGAGTTCTTCTTGAATTTCTTTTTGAATTTGAAGGAACAGCCATTTTTTCTCCTATTTATTCACTTTCCGTTGTTTTTATTGTTTTATCCTCAGCCCTTTCAGAATCATTAATATCAGGGATATCGGGGACGTCCAGTTCGATATCGGATTTATTTTGATCGGGCTCGCTTTCTTTAATTTCAGCTTTGGCTATCTCTTCTTTAAGAAGTTCCATGTCTGCATGCTTGTCAAGTAAAACCGTCATATACTTCATGACCCTGTCATCAATCCGGGAAAAACGTTCTATTTCCTCAACAAGTTTTCCTGTTCCGCAATAGTCTAAGCGAACATAATACCCACGAGATTTTTTCTTGATTTCATATGCAAGCCTTCTGTCCCCCCATTCATCGAGCATTATCAGAAGGCATTCTTCTTGCTGGATTAAGTCTTTTACTTTTTCAAAAACAGGACTCCGTTCTTCATCTGAAAGATCAGGATCAATAATTATAAATGTTTCGTACCTTCGCATTAAACCTCCTCTTGGATATTAAGCCCTGAAATAATAATAATTCAGAGCAAGGAATGAATTTAAAAAAATTAATGAAAGAATTAAAAATTTGTTTAAATAACAAAGCAGCTCATAGCTGTCAAGATTTTCCTTAAGATCTTAAGATTTTTCTTTATAAGCGTTCTTTACAATGATGCGAGACAGTGCTATTTTATCGAAAAATTCAGGAAGAATTCTATACCTCGAAAGGTTAAGTCAAGTCATGACAAATCACAAGAGAGGGTCGATTATTTGCCCCAACTGCCGAAAACTGATAAGCGCCGATGAATCTCGCTGCCCGTACTGTAACATATCAAAGCCAGATGCATGGTGGAAAAATAATTTATGGACTCAAGGAGTTAGCAGTGCCGACCAGATCATCAAAGCAATAATCTATGCCAACATAGGCATGTACATTATATCGCTTTTGTTTAATTCCCGTTTGCCGGGCCTTTCGTTTAATCCATTTCATATCCTGTCTCCTGAAAACAGAAGCCTTCTGTTACTGGGAGCAACAGGGACTATCCCGGTTGACAAGATGCACGGATGGTGGACATTAGTTTCCGCCAATTACCTTCACGGAGGAATATTGCACATTCTTTTTAATATGATTGCCTTCAGTCAGATAGCGCCCCTGGTCAGTCGGGAATATGGTGTTTACCGGATGTTTATCATCTATACTCTAAGCGGAATTATCGGTTTCAGGATTTCTTATTTAGCCGGTGTTGCATTCACATTAGGTGCTTCTGCCGCCATATGCGGTTTGATAGGGGCGGCCATTTACTATGGCAAAAGCCGGGGCGGGACTTATGGGCATGCCATTTACAGGCAAATCGGCGGATGGGCGCTTGGAATTATGCTGTTCGGTTTTGTTGTGCCAGGCATAAATAACTGGGGGCACGGGGCTGGAATATTGGCAGGGGCCGCTATTGGATTTTTTATAGGTTATAATGAAAGAAATAGAGAAAGCCTGCTTCACAAAATTCTTGCCGGAAGTTGTGCGATTATTACAGTAATAGTGTTGTGCTGGGCGGTTGGTTCCGGAATATCAACAATGTAAAACCTGTTGAAACAAATTGAAGCTTTATGATTTATCACCTTTATCACCACTGTCCAGTTTGTCAGCTTCTTTTTTTTCAGCATCGGTTGTTGCGCTTTTAAAATTCTTTATTGCTTTGCCTACACCTGCTCCGATTTCCGGAAGTTTGCCGGCTCCAAATATAATTAGAATAATAACAAGTATTATTATAAGTTCAGGCATACCAATTCCAAACATAAAATCCTCCTATTTATTGTGCTCGTTCTGTTTAAATTCTTATATAAACATAACATCGGCATAATTACGTGTCAATCTTTTACAGATTACAGCAATAATTCTTACAATCCTGACAGCTTCAAAAAGTGCGGTTTGTGGCCGTGCAAAGTATATTGGTAGCTGTTTACGGCTTGAAACTTGAAATTGGGAAGAACAGTACAAAAGCATGAAGGCCCAATTTCCAATTTCCGTGAACGCTTACGTATATTCCTTGTAAATTCATTGGTCTTATGATAATCTTTATTAATCGGGCTAAATCACTACCTCTGGTAGTGGTACCATAAAAAGGTTCAACCGTTATAGGAATTAGTTAGACCTAAGTGCCTAAAATGCCTAAAGTATATTAAAGTGCCTAAAGTTGTGGTATGCCTTCGGCATGCTGATTGATAACTCAAAGCTACTGGGCTTTGTAAACTTCTTTTAGCTGTTAGGGTGGCGGCATAAACGAACCTATAAAAGATGAATGAATTCCTTAACCCTTGTCAAGATTATGCAGACTAATTTTAATTACTTATAGATTTAAAATTGGCAGCGCCGAAGGCGCATTCCTTAACTTTAGGCACTTTAGCTCACTTTAGGCACTAAACACAGGGTACCTTCCAGGACAAATAAAACAAGCCACCTCTTGGGAGTGGTAATTTGACTATTATTATTTATAATCTTCCGAGGTATACGGTATGAGAGGAGCATGAATTGTGATTAAAAACTTTCAGGCAAACGGTCTTCCCGCTTTAATAGGAAGCCTTCCTATGGATAATCATGCAGAAGCTGTAAAACTTGTTTTCAGATATACTCCTGAAATTCCCTTATGGGTTCAGCTTCCGGTTTATAAAGAAGAAGGAATGATTGCACAGTTTCTTCCCGGTTTACCGGGTCTTGTTGTTGAAAAAGAAAGAGCTTATATAGATACCGGCGCAGGTGCTTTTGGTGAAGATCTTCTTAAATTCTATGAAGACTACATGGCTGTACTTGAAGGAGAGGGCGAGCTTTCCGGATCAAGATTCGTTTTGACAAAGGATACGGCAGGTGGTTTTTTTGAGTTTACAAAGCAATTAAAGGCGGTTTCCGTTCCCCCGGTTGCAGTTAAGGGCCAGATAACAGGCCCTGTAACTTTTTCCACAGGCCTGAATGACCAGGATGGAAAGGCGATATTTTATGACGAACAGATAAGGGATGCGGCTGTAAAGCTTTTGGCTCTCAAAGCCAGATGGCAGGTCAGAGAACTCTCAAAATTCGGAGTTCCCGTAATTATTTTTTTTGATGAACCCGCGCTTGCCGGTTTCGGCTCATCTGCGTTTATAGGTATATCAAGCGATGAAGTAGAAAAATGTTTTAAAGAAGTTATAAAAGCCGTTCATTCAGAAGGCGGTATTGCAGGAATACATGTTTGCGCCAATTGCGACTGGTCGCTGGTACTTGGTTCTTCGGCAGATATAGTCAGCTTTGATGCATATTCTTTTTTTGACAGATTTATTCTTTACGCTGATCATATTAAGAAGTTTATGGAATCAGGAGGCATTCTTGCATGGGGCATAGTGCCCACCTCAAAAGCAGAGGATGTTGAAAAAGAGACAGTCGATTCGATAGTGATAAAATGGGAAGATGAGGTGCGGGATTTAGAAGCTCTTGGATTTGAAAGATCTAAAATCCTGGCTCAGTCTTTAATAACTCCAAGCTGCGGTACTGGTTCCTTAAGCCTGGAAAATGCAACAAAGGTTCTCAGGTTGACAAGGGAAGTCTCGGATAGATTGAGAAAAAAGCTAACACTTTAGGTAAGCGCTCACGGTTACCACCAACTTCTGTTTACTCGTTGAAATCCGGATAATATTTTTCCAGGCATTCGGGACACAGGCCGTGGCTGAATTCTGCATCCGAGTGTTTGGCAATGTATTTTTCGAGCCGTTCCCAGCTCTGCTGGTCATTCCGGATCTTGTGACAATGCATGCAAATGGGCAGGATGCCCTGAAGAGTCTTGACATGCGCCAACGCTTCCCGGAGGGAATGTACTTGTTCTGCAAGGGCTGACTGCAATGCCGTTACTCTTTCTCCCACCTTGACCCGGACGCGCAGTTCTTCCGTATCATACGGTTTGCCGATATAGTCGTTCGCCCCTGCCTCAAGACCGGCGACAATGTCTTTCTTGCTGCTGCGAATCGTGAGAAGAATAATATACGTGGGATTGGGAACATCCAATTGGCGCACTTTACGGCAGAGCTCAATACCGTCCTTCCCTGGCATTATCCGGTCAAGAATCGCAAGCTTTGGCGCGTCTTCGGCCCGAAGCGCTTCCCATGCCTCGTCGCCGTCCTTTGTGACAACCACCTCGTAACCCCACTCGGCCAGCATATGTTTAAGTAGCGCGCGGGAGGTTATATCATCTTCAGCAATCAAAATTCTCATTACGTGGTTTCCTTTGTCATCGCTTCCTCCGACGGCTTATCTCCGGTTCGATTCTGCCCGGCAGCAGCAATGCCTTTGATCCATCTGGCTATTGTTTCTCCAAATTTGCTCGGCTGGATCGGCTTGGTCAAATAATCATCCATGCCCGCCTTTAGACACATCTCTTTGTCACGCTCCATGGCGTGGGCGGTCATAGCGATGATCGGAATATGTTTCGATCGAGCTGAATGCTGAAAGCTCAAAGCTGAAAGTTCGTCGGAAAAACCCGCATCTTTTTTTTGAGCTATGAGTTCCTCCCGTTTCCTGATCTCTCTGGTCACTTCCAATCCGTCCATCTCCGGCATCTGAACGTCCATGAGCACCATGTCATAAGGAATCATCTCAAGCGCCTTGAGCGCCTCTAAGCCGTTGGCAACCACGTCGGCGCGATAGCCAAGCTTTTCGAGAACTTTCAAAGCGACCTTCTGATTGATGATATTGTCTTCGGCCAGGAGTATGCGGGTTTTTTGCTTGCTTTTTTCTGCCACTGTGTGTCGGGTAATAATCCTGTTCGGTGAGGTCTGATCGGAGGGCTTACGGCCGATCGCCGCCATTAGGCAGTTAAAAAGTCGCGACTGCTTTACCGGCTTGGTCAGGTACACAGCAAATCCCGCCTTCTCGAACCGGCCGGCATCGCCCCGCGAACCGATCGAGGTCATCATCACCAGCACAGTATCACGCAAAGCCGGCTCATCTTTGATCATTCTGCCCAGGGTCTCTCCGTCCATTTCCGGCATAACCATATCTAAAATAGCGATGCGGAACGGGTCTCCTGATGCTGCGGCCGCCCTGAGCCTGTCTAGTGCGGTCTTGGCATCCGAGACCTCTTCGTGCCGGCATTCCTGGGACGAAAGCATGCCTGCGACCACCCTGCGGTTTGTCGCATTGTCGTCCACGGCAAGGATACGCAGTCCCTTAAGCGAAATATTATCCAGCGTTGTAATCTCCATTTTCCGGCTGGTGGATTGCCTATTCAAACGGGCCGTAAACCAGAACGTAGAACCTTTGCCCTCTTTGCTTTCCACACCGATCTGCCCACCCATCATTTCACAAAGCTGTTTTGAAATGGTCAGACCCAGGCCGGTTCCGCCGAATTTGCGTGTAGTAGAGGAATCCGCCTGGGTAAAGGGATCAAACAAAATATCGAGTTTGTCCGCGGGCATTCCGCAGCCTGTGTCTTTCACGACAAAACGGATCATGACCATGCCGTTATCCTCACTATCAAGGGTCACGTGCAAGGCCACCTCGCCTTGTGCCGTAAATTTAATCGCATTTCCGATGAGGTTGATAATTATCTGTCGGAGTCGCCCCGGATCTCCCCGCAACAACGCAGGGACCTCCGGTTCTATCAGGCAGGTCATCTCCAAACCTTTTTCATATGCGCGTAACGCCAGCACATCGGTCATGTCTTCAAGGGTCATGCGAAGATCAAAATCAAACGTTCCCAGTTCAAACTTCCCGGCCTCTATCTTGGAAAAATCGAGGATATCGTTGATGATCGCCAGCAACGAATTTCCACTCTTTTTAATGATCTTTGCATATTCTAACTGCTCCGAAGGCAATTCCGTATCAAGCAGCAAATCCGTCATGCCTATAACGCCGTTCATAGGTGTCCGGATCTCATGGCTCATGTTGGCCAGAAATTCGCTCTTGGCCGTGTTGGCTGCATGGGCCTCTATCGCGAGCTGGTTAGAGCGATTAACCGCGTCCTGAAGCTTTTTGTTGGTCTCGGATAGTTCCTTCTGAGCGGCTTTGCGCTCTGCAATTTCCAACCCCTTTGCCTTGTTTGCATCTTCGATGTCCACTGCGATGTTCATTATCGCAAGTCTCTGCTGCTCACTCTCGGCAACTTTCCTGTCCAGTTCCGCAGTTCTCCTTTTTACTATCCCCTCAAGACCCCGGCTGTAATCCTCCAAATCTTTTCTTGATTTTTTGAGATTGGCGGCCATCTCATCAAAAACCCTTGAGAGTTGTCCGATCTCATTGTTTGCGCCGGTGCCTACCTTGTGATTCAGATTCCCTTTCATAATTTCTTCGATTCCGCTGTGCAATTTTACGATAGGCCTTGTTATAGTCCTGGATGTGGCGATGGAAACCATGATGCTGACAACGAAAAGCAAAACGAAAATCGACACCATGTTCTGCGTCAATTGCGCAACCGGAGCAAATGCATATTCTGTGCTCGTCTCCGCCATCAGGCACCAGCCTATCTCAGGTATGTGCACATGAATCCTGAGAACCTCCACCCCCCTGTAATTCTTGCATAGAATCACCTCGTGTCCGTACCCAGCCAAATGTTCTATATCTTCAGGTTCACCTCCTGAATGGAACGTCTCAACCTTCTGCTTAAGGAACGTATCATTAAGAAACCTCGATGGTGTTATCATGTAGTCGTCCTTGTTCACGAGGAAAAACTCTTCGCCCTCCCTAAGACCGGCTTTGCCTGTTGTGATTTTATCCAGTTTTTCCATCGAAAGCCTTATGACGATGACGCCTAAAAAAACAGTGGCTTCTTCATCGAAAATCGGCGCTGAGAAAGCGATTGAGTCTATTTCTCTATTCCGGGATGTATAAGCATCCTTTATAAAAACGCCTTCCTTCCCGCCCAGGAAATAAGGATCACTGCTCTTGTCTTTTCCGATATCGATCTCTTCGCTTGAAGCAATGATCGTTCCATCTTTGTCAAGCACAAAGACACCATAGATATACTCGTTTGCCGCTGCTGTATGCTTTAGTCTTCGTATAGCATCATTATACTTCCCGCTATAATCCGGGTCATCTTTGCCTGCCAGTAACAATCGTTCTATAACGATACTCTCTGATAATTGCTTGATTGCTTTTTTTCCACCGTCCAGATAAGTCTCGATGTGACTTGCTCTTGATTCGGCAGTAGTGCTCATATGGTCGTAAACATCATCTTCGGTCATGTTTCTTGTGGCGAAATGATTGACCACTATGATAGCCGTGCCCGCGACCATGAATAACAGCAACGTGATGAGAAGGATTTTTGTCTGAATTTTCATCTGATAGACTCCTTAAACATCTCCAACAATCTTGTATCCGGGCTCCTTACCTAACTTCTCAAGAAGCGCGTTTATCTCCTTTTTAAGTTCTATCATCTTAAACTCCCTGCCCACAGCCAGTCGGTTGAATTTCTCAAGTTCATCGGCTTTCTCCTTAATTTCCTCTTCCGCGGCTTTCCGTTCGGTGATATCCCTAAAGAAACCTATATTGCATTTTTTTTCATCTACTAAAGCAACGGTTGTATTTATGTCTGCATAAATTATCGTTCCATCTTTTCTTAAACACGGAATATACTGCGCTAATGTCTTTTCTCCTCTTGCCTGAGCCTCAAATTCAGAAATTACATGTTCGAAATTATCTTTTGGATGGATATCGCTTACGCTCATCCCTTTTAATTCTTCTGGGCTATATCCCAACATTTTGCATAAAGCGGGATTGGCATATTTAAATCTTTTTGTTTCAATGTCTGCTATTAGTATTCCATCCATAGCAAATTCAAACAAGGTCTTATATCTCTCTTCGGATTTTCTTATCTCTTCCTGGGTGGCTTTCCGATCGGTGATGTCTCTAGTTATTCCCTGAAGACCGATTAGTTTATCCTGACTATTGAGAAGCACCTTGCTGGAAATTTCTACATCTACTTCCTCGTTCTTGCTGTTAAGCATTTTGGTCTCGAAGGTAACATGAGTAAAAGTCTTATAATTTTTAATGGCTTTGGCAGCCAGAAAACCAGCCTTTAAAAACTCTTTTTTCTTGAAATGCGAGCTTAGTGTTGTACCAACCCACTGTTCCGGTTTAAACCCCATCATTTTTTCCACAGAAGGGCTTAGATAAGTAAATCTCAGCATAGTATTCACCATCCAGATACAATCAATAGAATTCTCTGATAGTAAACGGAATTTTTCTTCGCTCTTCCGCAGGGTTTCCTCCACCTGTTTGCGCTCGGTGATGTCCTCTATCATACAGAGATGTCGAGGTTGAGTTTTGTCCTCAACCTTTATAAGCGCAATGGTCATATTAATCCAAACCAATGAACCATCCGGTTGAATATAACGTTTGTTCATATTGAATCCGGTTATCTTCCCGGCATTCAACAGGGCCATATTATCCAAATCTTCCTGCACATCATCAGGATGGGTGATGCTTATCCAGTTAATCCTGGCCATTTCCTCTCTGCTTCGGCCGGCAATTTCGGCAAATTTTGGATTGACTTCATAGATATGCGCCGTTAGTGAGTCAATTAAGGCAATACCCAGCGGTGCTTCCTCAAACATGGTTTTCATTCGTTCTTCGCTCTTCCGCAGCGTTTTCTCCGCCTTTTTGCGCTCCGTAATTTCATACCTCAGTCCCTCATTCGCTTCTGCCAGTTCAGCGGTGCGTTCCTGCACGCGCCTTTCCAGTTCGTCGTACGCTACCTTAAGCGCATCGTTAACCCGACTCAGTTCTGCTGCCTGCATGCATCTCTTTGCGAGGATCTCTACGACCTTAAACAACCGACTCGAATAGTTACGGATCACACCCTCCCCGACGATACGCATCTTCCCGGCTTCTTTTACAAGCAGCCCCGGGTCAAGATCGATTTCCTGCGCTATCTCTTCGAGATTTTGGAGTTGCTCAGGAGAAAACTTTTCAGGTATGAACTGCCCTGCAAACATCGTTCCTTTGTGCTCGCCATTGATCTTGATCGGCGCAACAAAATGCCCGCCGTGTGCAAAGCAGTAGCATATCTCCGGCTTCTCTGACTCAAGCGCAATCTTCTCCATCTTCAGAAACGACCGGAAGCAGCGCTCTTTTCCTTTCTCTGTCGATTGAATCAGGGAGCAAAATCCGGTCGGGTTGGTAAACCTTGTCAGAGGCTTGTCTTTAGCCAAAAATATCACAGAAGAGATTCCAGCGGCGTTTGCGAAGCTGTCCTGAATAGACTGGAGTTCCTCAAGGTCGATGAGTTCGTCTAAAGGAAAAGATTTTTCCATTTTTCATCTCCAGGTTAAGAATGGCGGTTCCGGTCGTAAGCTTTGTTGACAATTGACTATTATTTCTGACGGCCAGAGAGCGTATGTGTGCAGTTTAAAGCAAAGCAAATTGTCAATAATCAATTGCTAATAACTAATTGATCAGAATTTTGCAAACTCATTTTATGTAACATTAAGGGCGTTTCCCCCTCTATTGCCAATTTATTCTTCTGACAAAGGGGATTGACAGTTTTATCTTGTTGGCATAATATGCCAACAATAAAAACGAAGTTAATCAGATATAATAAGGGTTTGCAAGGAAATAACCTGGCATTTTTGCATCACGGCTTCACCATATTTTCAACCAAAAGCTATAAACTTTCAGATAATTAATTTCACAAGGATAGAAGGAGGAAGGCGTATTTAGTTATACGTCGACGACTGATAACGCAGTGAAATTAATTATCTGAAAGTCTATATGATAAAATTCTGTTTGAAATAGCGAGGACTTATGGGCGGATTATTTGGAAGTGTTTCTAAAAAGGATTGCTCAACTGACCTGTTTTACGGAACAGATTACCATTCTCATCTTGGGACTAAAAGGGGTGGGATGGCTGTAAAAAATTCTAAAGGATATGAAAGGGCTATTCATAATATTGAAAATGATTATTTCAGATCTAAATTTGAACCTGATCTTCCTAATTTGCATGGCAATAAGGGCATAGGAATTATTAGCGATTATGACGCTCAGCCATTGATAGTGGGTTCTCATTTAGGAACATTCGGAATAGTTACAGTGGGTAAAATAAATAATATTGAGGAACTTGCAAACAAAGCATTTGATAAAAAAATGCATTTTTCGGAGATGAGCAGGGGGAAAACAAACCCGACTGAGCTTGTTGCAATGTTAATCAGCGAAAAAGGATCTTTTGAGGATGGAATACAAAATGCACAGGAGTCAATTAAAGGTTCATGTTCAATGCTTTTACTCACAGAAGACGGTATTTATGCTGCAAGAGACAGATTAGGAAGAACTCCCGTTATAATCGGCAAAAAACAAGGGGCTTATGCAGCATCTTCAGAAACATGTGCATTGCCGAATCTTGGTTTTGAAATTGATAAATATCTTGGCCCTGGCGAAATTGTTTTTATGACAGCAGATGGCTATGAGCAGCGAAGAAAGCCGGGCGATAAAATGCAGATCTGTGCTTTTCTCTGGGTTTATTATGGTTATCCTGCATCAAGCTATGAAGATATTAATGTTGAATCTGTCAGGTACAGATGCGGTTGTGCTCTTGCCAGGAATGATGATATTGAGATTGATTTTGTTACAGGAATTCCGGATTCAGGGATAGGGCACGGAATAGGGTATGCTAATGAAAAGAAAATTCCGTATATGAGACCTTTTGTTAAATATACTCCTACCTGGCCGAGAAGTTTTATGCCGCAAAATCAAAGTATAAGAGATCTTGTTGCAAAGATGAAGTTGATTCCGGTCAGAACTTTGATAGACGGAAAAAAAATGCTGTTTTGTGATGACTCAATTGTAAGGGGTACGCAGTTAAAGGATAATGTCCAGATATTATATGACTGTGGAGCTTTGGAAGTTCACATGCGGATCTCATGTCCTGCCTTGATTTATCCCTGTGAGTTTCTGAATTTTTCCACATCACGATCCACATTGGACCTTGCAGGAAGAAAAGCTATAGTTAAACTTGAAAACAGAGAAAATAACTCAATAGATGAATATGCAATTGCAGGAACGAAAAAAAATCTCGAAATGACCGAAAAAATAAGGCGGAAGTTAAAACTCACTTCTTTAAAATATCAGAAAATCGAAGATCTTATAAAGGCAATTGGTCTCCCAAAAGATAAATTATGTACTCATTGCTGGGATGGGACCGGTTATTTTTGATACATTAAACAGAAATTTACAAACCCGTTGAGCGATTTTTTACGAAGCTAATAATTATAAATCATTAACGCGACAGCAATACTACTTTGAAAGGGCCTGCGTCTTTGGAAAACCGGAAAGATCAACGAACGAAGAATTGAAGAACAGTGGGGCAAAGTATGAATGATTCAAATATGGGTATTGGCATCAGCTTTAAGGAAGCGAGCGCACGATTCATGGGTGTCTTTGGCGAACAGGAACCACTGCAACCCATAGGTGTAAAACTGATTCCAAAAGGAAAAAAGATTCCAGAGACAGCGGTCCCTCCCAAGGAATACCAGGGGACTCTATGGTGCGAAGCGGTTAGAATCGCCGCCACCGAAAATGAGACGGTAGTCATAACAAAAGAGAATGTAGGTTGTCCAGCGGCTGCTATTGCCCTTGGTCTTGTTGACGAGTATGAGAGAGAACCTTTAGGAGGCAAGAGAAAATACACCGCTTTGATGAGCAAAACCGCATCTCCTGCTGACTTCACACAAGGGTTTGTCTATGCCTGCAAGGAGAGCGGCAACATGCAATTTGCACTCTTTGGAAAAGAGGACACAGGTCGCTATGAAACACTAGGGGTAGCACTGAAAGCCGTTTCCGGGATGACGGCAATTCAACCAGCCATTATGGATGCTGCGGTGGCCTATCCAGCAGATAAACTCGACATGGCACCCGATGTGGTGATCCTGGCAGTGAGGCCAAAGCAGGCACTGCTCGCAATTCAGGGCTACAATTTCCTTACCGGTAGTCGCTTTGAGATGAGTACAATTGGAATTAGAGCCGTCTGCGCAGACTTGACAGCCTTGCCTTTTTTGGAACAAAGGCTGAATGGTTCTTTCTTATGCCTCGGAGCAAGAGCGGCCGGCGGATGGGGAGGCGACTTGTTGGGATTGGGCATGCCGTTTTTGATATTCCAGATCATGGTCACGGGAATGGAGAAATCAGCACACGGTTTTCCCTATAAGGCATATCCTAAATAGTGCCTGAACAAAAACTGCTAATTTTTGCAACCTGTGCGGTTAGCCGTTAGCATTGAAAATGGGTGGAAATGAGAGATTTTAGAGAACTTAAAGTATGGGAGAAAGCCCATTGTTTTACATTACAAGTCTATAGAATCACAAAGAATTTTCCTTCTGATGAACGATTTGGACTTACGATTCAGCTATGCAGGGCTGCGGCATCCGTTCCGACGAACATCGCTGCCGGATCTGCAAGCGAGGTGGAATATCAGATGCTTCTCGCTTGCGATCTCAATTATATACAGGAATGAAACATATAGAGAACTTAATCAACAGGTCAATGAGGTAAAGAGGATGTTAAACAGTTTTATCCGAAAGCTAACCGCACAGGTCGAAAAACTTTTGGAAAGAAGGCGCAATGACCGCTCGGAACCATGGGTTTTCGTTCAGGCTCTATATAAAGGATATAATTTGAAATGATTACAATTGATGTGCCGGAGCACAAGGTTTTTAAGCTTATAAGCTATAGACTTTCAGATAAGGATAGAAGGAGAAGGGCGTATTAGTTATACGTAGACGACTGATAACGCAGTGAAATTAATTATCTGAAAATCTATATTAAAAATCGATCAATTCAGGTATAATAAAGGCTGGCCAGGTTAATGAGAAAATATCAAAAAATTTATGAGGCAAGAAAACTGCTGGAATTGCCGGAGCGGGCAACAATGGATGAAATTAAAGCCGGCTATAGAAATCTCATCAAAAAATGGCATCCGGATAAGTGTAATGCAGCAAACGAGGAATGTGCCGAAATGAGTGGCAAAATTATTAACGCATATAGAATTATCCTTGATTATTGTGAATCCTATCAATACTCTTTTAGTGAAGAAGAAGTTAAAAATTATCTTTCAGATGAGGAATGGTGGTTTGAACGTTTTGGTGAAGACCCTTTGTGGGGAAAAATTAGGACGGAAGAATAGAGTAAGGCCATAAAAGTTATCGCAGCCCTGACGCATATGTGTATGTAGTCAAGCCGTTCAAGAATTTATGAGAACTGAAAATAAAAAAAGCTGCCAACGCCCTAAAACCAAAAGGAAAATTGGTTTTTACTACCTTGAACGGTTTGTTCCCTCTATTTCATTAGTGTTTAAACAAATGATTGAGGAAAAATAGATGGCTGAGAGAGTGTGTCCTGTATGGGCTGGTTATCTTCTTGCTAGTCCTGTAAGAAAATTATTTCAAAATCCTAAAAAGATACTCGCCCCATACGTGGAGAACGGGATGAAGGTTTTAGATATTGGCTGTGCAATGGGTTTCTTCAGTTTGCCCCTTGCACAGATTATCGGATCGAACGGGAAAGTCATATGTGTGGATGTGCAAGAGAAGATGATTAAGTCACTCAAAAAACGCGCACAGAAAGCAGGATTAGCCAATAGAATTGAAACACGCATATGTCACCATAATTTACTTAGTCTGGATGACCTTAAGGAAAAAATCGATTTCGCTTTTGCATCTGCTGTTGTACACGAAATTTCTGATGCTCACACGTTTTTTTCTCAGATATATGAAACGATAAAACCTGCTGGAACATTTCTTGTAGTAGAACCAAAGGGACATGTATCAGAAAAGGATTTTGAAATAACTATTTCTATTGCTGAACAGAATGGTTTTAATGTAATCGACAGTCCCAAGATAGGTCGCAGCCATACTGTGCTTTTGGGGAAAAAATGAAAACCCAGGTTGGCCGATTATTGGCACAATTTGAAACTCTCTGCCTGGGTGGCGGTAAGTTTGCCGTGATCAAGGAAAAAAGTATGGTGGGCTAATGAAGAGACCTGATACATGTAGTGCGTTGTAAACATTATAGTTGTTTTTCTTTGTTCATTTATCTGCTTTAGAGTATTTATAATAGCAGTCTGATTTTCCACATCTAAATTTGAATTAGGCTCGTCACACAAAAGTACTTCAGGAGAAACAGCCAGCGCACGGGCAAGTGCTACCCGCTGAGTCTCACCACCTGAAAGCCGGTGCGCCTGAGCCTGGACAAAATCACTCATTCCAACAAGATCAAGAGTTTCTTCAATAATAATTCCCCTCTTTTTTTGAGAAATCCTCCTGATTTTTAAGCCGAATTCCACATTTTTATAAACCGTGCCTGTAAATAAAATGGGGTGCTGATCTATCATAACTACTTCCCTGCGTAAGTTTTGCAGGAATGACTCTGAAAAATTAACGGTTTTTGAACGATAAAGGATGTCACCTGTAGTAGGAACCTCAAGAAAACCCAGGATGTTCAACAGAGTTGTTTTGCCGGCACCGTTTGGGCCAAGCAAAGCATAAATTTTCCCTTTTTCAATTTCCATTAAAGGAATGTCTAAAACTGTCCTTGAACCGTATTTCCTGGTTATCTTTGATAATACATAAAGCATCAGGCTCTGGTTCTCCCCTGGAAAAAATTAAAAATGAGATTAATACCAAAGCTTAATACCAGTAATATAATACCCAGAGCTACAGCCAGGATGAATTCTCCCTTATCGTATTCCAATGCCATAGCAGTAGTCATAGTACGTGTGAAACCTTTCGCATTTCCTCCAAGCATCATACTTATACCCACTTCAGCGATAACTCTGCCAAATGCAGCTATCACTGCAGCAACTATCCCAAACCTGGCCTCTCTGAATATTACACAGGCTGTCTGCCAACGATTAGCTCCCAAAGTCATGGCGGTTTTACGGTATCTTTCATCAATCCTGCTTATAGCAGCTATTGTCAGGGTTGCTACTACGGGCAGGATTAGTATGATCTGGCCAATAACTATGGCTTTCTGAGTGTAAAGCAGATCTAAAGAACCAAGAATACTTCTTCTTGAGATAAATGAATATACAAAAAGACCTATAACCACGGTGGGAAGGGCAAGCATTGTATTTAAGAATATTATAAGAATACGCTTACCTTTAAAAGATCCGTAAGCTATTAAAAAACCCAGGGGTATGCCCATCAGGCTTGCGAAAAAAGTGGAAATACCGCTTACCTTAAGAGATACCCATACAATTGAAAGCACTTCCGTGTCTAATGAGAAAATAAGAAGAATTGCGGATAAAAAGCTGTCGACAAGAAGTTCCATGGTAAATAGTCAGGGATAGGTTAAAGGTTAAAGACTGAAGGGAAGAAAGTATATCAATCATCTCGCAATGCTCGAATTAAGCCATTCAAGACCTTTTCGGTTTCAACGATTTTTGGTTCAATCAGGGATAAATCCCGGTTGCACAAAAAGCCTAAGCGCTTTGACAAACTTAGCTGATTAATAGCGTGTTAGACTGAAGTCCGAAGGCTGAAGCTTCCTGACAGTCTTCAGCCTTCAACCTATTCACCTTATATGCTTTAACCTAAGTTTTGTGTGATCGCGCATGATGCGTTCCTAAAAGCCTTCCACCTTCAGCCTTCAGCCTTCTATCTTCTACCTTCTACATAAAAAAGCTGCTTTCCCATAAGCCTGTAATTTGCTATCAGGGATTGCGCTTTAGGTGAGATAAGCCAGCTTGCAAATTTTTCAGCCAATTCATATTTCACATGCGGATGCCTGGCAGGATTGACAGGAATCACTCCATATGGGTTATTTAAAAAAAGATCTCCTTCACACATGATCTCCAGATCAATACTTTCTTTTCTGCCGTAATTATATTTTATGTATGTACCTCTATCAGACAAAGTATAAGCTTGTTTTTCATTGGCATATATTATTGTTTTTCCCATACCCTGCCCTATTGAAATATACCAGTCCATGGAATTTTCAGGAAATACAAAGCTGATTGCTGTTTTTTTCCCTTTTTTTAATATCTCGGTTTTTCTCACTTCTAAAAAAACTCCTGATATTTTCCAAAGAGCCTGTTCCCTAGTGTGAGTACCGCTGTCGTCACCACGTGATATAAACAGAGCTTCGGCTTTGGCTATTCCTGCCAATGCAGCGGCTGCGCTACTTTGGCCTTGAATGCCAGCGGGGTCGTCTGAAGGCCCCAGTATTACAAAATCATTATGCATTACAGCATAGCGTTGTGTGCCGTAGCCTTCTTTTATAAATTTTTTTTCTCTTTCCTTTGCATGAACAAAAATCACATCAACATTGCCATCCATCCCATCCCGAATGGCTGCACCTGTTCCCTTAGCAAATACCTTTACACGGATTCCCGTATCCTTTTCTAATTCAGGAAGAAGTATATCAAGCAGGCCTGATGCCTGAGTGCTTGTGGTTGTGGCCATTTTAATAATTTTATCTTCTCCCAGAGCAACCCCATAAATCAATAAAATTGCTATCACGGGCAGTATTACTTTTAAAATTAAATTTCTTCTCTTCATTTTTTTCCTATTAAACGATAAAAGCTAGTTGTTTTTTGGATAAACCACCTTGCCTGAAAGTTTAAGATCATATCCCGAATAAGTTGCGGCGAGTTTCCTGAAGGAATCCAAGAAAAAGCCATTTGCCGGTAATCTTTGTTGCGGGCAGTCCCTTTTCTGCAACAAGAGAATATATCATTTTCTCGTTTACAGACAGAAATTGGGCAACTTTTTTTGTTGAAAGTAGTTTTTTCATAAAGGATCGCCTAATACCGGGTGTAACGGTCGCAATCCCGTTCAAATTCTTCTATAATTTCATTAGTAAGCGTTGGCCGGACTTCAGGAATTATTTCCACAAATGTTTCCGTTGTGACACGGTAATCCTCTCCTTTGGCGTATTCCTTCTCAAAAGCGTATTGCCTGACCTTCTGGAAAAGGTATTCGATGTCCGCAGGGGTAAAAAGCGGAATCATGGAAATGATTTTCTCTACGTCTGTTTCGCCACGATTGGTGCTTGACAGAAAATACTCAAAAATAGTTCGTCGACCCTGATCGTCCAAACCTCCAACTGGAATGATGCAGTCGAAACGACCTGGCCGCAACAGTGCTGCATCAAGCTGCTGGATATAATTGGTAGCGCATATAAGGAGCATTTTTGTGTCTTGTTTTTTCAGCAATGGTACCTGTTTGAGGAACTCGTTTGTAATCGATTTGTCGACACGGGATGCCTGATCCCGGCTGGCTGCGATTTCCTCAAACTCATCTATGAATACCACCGACTGGTCAACGTTGCGAACTTTTTCCATTAATCGCTTGAGGTTGGCTCCCATGCGATCTTCTCCATCGGCTAATAAGGTGCTGGGGCTGATCTCAATATACCACCACTGAAGCACTCCTGCGATAGCCTTCACAAAGTGGGTTTTACCGGTACCCGGAGGGCCGAAAAAAATGATGGTCCGGGGTGGAACGACTCCGTGCTTGAGAGCCAGATCGGTCGCGGTGAACGGAAGAATTATTCTTTTATTTACAATCTGTTTGGGCGGCTGAGTATCGGATATCGTATCCCAAATTGATTGGTCTATCATATAGGCGCCCAAGTTCCTTAGGAGTCGAATCCTTTCTTCGTCATGCAAATCCTCTCCCATCGGCTCAACGTTCTCGATGAAATCGACAGAGGCTACCTTAATTCCCACGTCTCGGCCCAACTTTTCAGACAGATACCACTTGTGCCGCAAGATCCTTGGCCACAGTTTTCTTGCGAGATCCGGCTTGAAATTGTGGCCGGTGCACTTGAAAATCCGCTGTACACACTCTTGTTCACCAGGGATGTCTGTCTCTATTACCACATCTTTCTCCTTCAGCCTTCAGTCTATACACCTTCCACCTTCAGTCTTCAGCCTATCCACCTAAATAGTAATCATTATACCATAAAATAAATTGTTTTATACCTGTCTCAATGGTTGTTTCAGGTTTAAAACCAACATCTTTTATCAAATCATCAATATCTGCATACGTGGCAGGCACATCTCCGGGCTGAAGATCAAGAAATTCCTTTTTAGCTTTTTTGCCGAGGACTTTTTCTATTACACCAATAAATTCCATTAGTTCAACAGGATTATTGTTACCTATATTGTAAATTTTATATCTTGCGTAAGATGTTCCCGGATCAGGATTATCTCCGTTCCATGTTGCATCAGGTTCGGGCAGTCTGGCCATTATCCTGACAACACCTTCTGTAATGTCGTCGATATAAGTAAAGTCTCGTTGCATCCTGCCGTGGTTGAATATCTTTATTGGTTTTTCTTCAAGAATTGCTTTTGTGAAGAGAAAGAGAGCCATGTCCGGACGGCCCCATGGGCCATAGACCGTGAAAAACCTGAGCCCTGTACAGGCCATGCCATATAAATGGCTGTACGCATGAGCCATTAGTTCATTTGCTTTTTTTGTTGCAGCATAAAGAGATACAGGATGATCTACATTGTTATGAACCGAAAACGGCATTTTTGTATTTGCTCCATAAACAGAGCTGGATGAGGCAAAAACCAGATGCTTCACATCATTGTGCCTGCAAGCTTCAAGCAAATTAACAAAGCCTACAATATTTGAATCCACATAAGCATGAGGATTTTTAATAGAATATCTGACACCGGCCTGGGCTGCAAGATTAACTACAACATCATACTTTGTATTATTAAAGATTGCTTCAAGACTTTTTTTGTCCGAAATATCCATTTTATAAAAAGAAAAGTTTTCAAATGATGTCAGCTTTTCAAGGCGAGCTTCTTTAAGCTTTACATCATAGTAAGAATTCAAGTTATCAATACCGGTAACATGGCAGCCATTTTTTAATAGTCTCATTGAAAGGTGAAAGCCTATAAATCCGGCAGCTCCTGTAATTAGTACTCTGTTAAATTGGAAATTCATATTCAACTCCTGTTCAACCTAAGGAACGTGGACGAAATAACTTACTCAACTATGCATCACAGCTTCAGGCCACCTTTGCCCGATTTCAAATCACAAAAATATCAAAATAGCCCGCTATTCCATCAACTTTTGTGATCTGAGATCGAACAAATCTGGCTCAACCGGAACTGGTGTGATGCCTAACCCCGTCAACCGGAATCAATGTGGTCAATAAAATCAATCTGTTACGCAAACCATTGTTAAGATATCAATATTTTAACAATGGTATTAAGAGTAAAAAAATGGCATTTTTTGATTTTGGCGTAACCACTTGTAAAACAACTAAAAAATGGCAAAAAGAGGGTCGTTTTACCACACCAGTTCCGGTTGACCCACAATTCTGTTGTAGATTGTATTTGCTTATCACAAATATTTAAGCGTTTCAATTTTTTACATGAAAGCAGAGAGCATCGGTTTTCAGCTAAATCGAACTGATACAATATGTTGGGAATTTCTTTTGATTTTGTTACTCTTTTGAAAATGATTTGACAAAATGCATAGCACTTTGTAATACTATTTGACAAAATGTATGCTTTCTTGTTAGGAAGGCAAACATGACGTAAGTATTGCAGGAGCGCAGGCAAAATGAATATTTCGGAGATTCTTGAACTGAACGAGCGGGCAAAGGAGGATGGCAGAAACTTCCCCAGGGCTCGACAATTTTTTCAGTCAAATCCAATCGGAACTGGGAAGACACTTCATAGGCATAGTCGGACCACGGGGCGTGGGGAAAACTGTATTGCTCAAGCAATTGGCTCTGTCCGAGCCTGACTCATTTTACCTTTCTGCTGATACTCTGGCAGGGTCGGATCTTTTCCAAATAGCCAGGATTCTTTCTGAGAAATACAAGATAAATATTCTTTTAGTAGATGAAATCCATTTCTGCAAAACCTATGCAAAAGATTTGAAAAAAATATATGATTTTCTCAATATCCGTGTAGTATTTACCAGCTCTGTTTCCCTGTCTCTTTTTGATTCTGCCTATGACCTGTCCCGCAGGATAGTGCTTCGATATCTGTACCCTTTTTCATTCCGAGAATACCTGATGTTTACAAAGCAGATTGAAATTCCCCAACTTACCATAAACGACATTATTGAAGGGCGGTGGACGGCAAATCATATGAGATACAACTATGTGTTTGACGAATATTTGCAGGGCAGGCTCTTCCCTTTTTCTCTGGAAGAACCGGATTGTGTGCCGCTTCTCCGCAATATATGTTCAAAGGTCATACGCAGAGACATACCAATGGTTTCCAATCTTCGATTTGACGATATTGAAAAAATTGAAAGAACTTTGAAATTCATTGGGAGATCAGAGGTTGACGGGGTCAATTTTTCATCGATTTCCAGAAATCTTGGCATAACAAAATACAAGGCTGTGCTGTATGTCAAGCTTCTTGAGCAAGCCTTTATTTTAAATCCTGTTTATCCTAAGGGAACCAATGTCCTCAAAGAACCCAAGGTTTTGATGTTCCTCCCATTCCGTCTCCTTTACCGAGATTGGTCTCAGTGTGTTGGAGCTATCAGGGAAGACTTTTTTGCGGAGATTATGACAATGAAAGGCTTGCGGTTCCATTACTTAAAGACTAAGCGGGGAGCGAAAACCCCTGACTTCCTTGTAGAAGAACAGGGGCAGGAAAGTGTTGTTATTGAGATAGGTGGCAAAGGGAAAGGCAGAGAACAGTTTAAGGGGATCAAAGTGCAAAAAAAGCTGATTTTATCCCATTCTGCCGAGGTGACAGGTAACAAGAGACCGCTTTCGCTTCTTGGTTTTGTTGTGTAATAGCAGAGATCATCGGTTTCCAAAGAACCCGAAGGGTGAACAAATCATAAAGAAATTTGTTATAAATTCCATAGGAAGCCTGCGAATGTCGTCTCCCGATCCCTCTTGACAGGGCGTGTTCTCCATTGTAGTACCTAAAAACTGGTCCGGCAGTTTTAACTTTTTACTGAAATTGTTGAGAAAATGACTGAACACGAAGACTTCAATCAATTTAACCAGGGCAGCGTTGTTTCTATTCGCGGCAGCGTGGTTGATGCTCATTTTCCGCAAAGACTTCCTCTTGTTCACAGCCTGTTGAGAACCGGCAAAGACGGCAGGATAGCCATTGAGGTGAAAACCCATCTTAATTCCGAGTTGGTTCGCGGGGTCGCACTGACTTTGACCCAGGGATTGGCCCGCGGTTCTCTGATCATTGATACTGGCCGGCATTTGAATGTGCCGGTAGGGAAGCGTCTGCTTGGCAGGGTGTTTAATGTGTTCGGAGCAACCATCGATCGGAAAGGGGAAATAAAGGGGGGGGAATGGCGTTCTATTCATCGAGACCCTGCGCCCATCGAGCAGCGGGCAACCATATCCGAAATTTTTGAGACCGGCATAAAAGCCATTGACGTCCTGGCCCCTCTCGAGAGGGGAGGAAAGGCCGGACTCTTCGGTGGAGCCGGTGTCGGCAAGACCGTGATTATTACGGAAATGATCCATAACACCGTGGGCCGTCATCATGGGGTAAGCATATTTTGCGGCATTGGTGAACGCTGCCGGGAGGGTGAAGAGCTTTACCGGGACATGAAGAATGCCGGAGTGATGGACGACACTGTCATGGTGTTTGGTCAAATGAATGAACCGCCGGGCGCCAGGTTTCTGGTAGGCCATGCGGCCTTGACCATGGCTGAATACTTCCGGGATGATGCCAGGCAGGATGTTCTGCTCCTGATCGACAATATCTTCCGTTTTATCCAGGCAGGATCAGAGGTATCCGGGCTTATGGGACAAGTTCCTTCCCGCCTTGGGTATCAGCCGACTCTGGGAACGGAATTAGCCAAACTTGAAGAGCGCATATGCAACACCGCGGCCGGCGCTATTACCTCTACTCAGGCCGTGTATGTTCCGGCAGATGATTTTACGGACCCTGCGGCAGTTCATACCTTTGCTCATCTTTCCGCCTCTATTGTGCTGTCACGAAAAAGGGCCAGCCAGGGGCTCTATCCCGCCATTGATCCGCTCCTGTCCAGATCCATGATGCTGGTGCCCCTTATCGCCGGAAAGAGACACTTCCATGTGGCGCAGGAGGTTCGTAAGACACTGGCAACCTACGAAGAACTTAAAGACATCATTGCCATGCTGGGGTTAGAAGAACTTTCCCGGGATGACAGGCGGATTGTGTATCGTGCCCGGCGACTGGAACGGTTTATGACACAGCCATTTTGCACAACAGAACAGTTCACCGGCCATAAGGGGAAAATGGTTAATCTAAAAGATGCTCTCGATGGTTGTGAGCGCATTCTAAATGATGAATTTTCCGATTATCCGGAGAGTTCGCTTTATATGATCGGAAAAATCAGCGAAGCAAAAAAAGCATGAAACTCAAGGTCTTACTTCCAACACATATTCTTGTTGACGAAGAGGTTACTAAGGTGATTGCTGAGGCTGAAAATGGCTCTTTTTGCCTTTTGCCGCGTCACATTGATTTTGCAGCACCCCTTGTTCCGGGACTCTTTTCTTTTGTAACAGCTCAGGGCGTTGAACAATTTCTTGCTGTAGATGAAGGAGTTCTGATCAAATGCGGCGGTGAAGTTCTGGTTTCAACAAGAAATGCTGTGATCGGGCCTGACCTGGGAATGTTGAAACAGACAATTCAAAAACGATTTGTTGAGCTTGACGATCGGGAAAAGATATCTCGTTCAGCCCTGGCAAAACTTGAGGCTAATTTTGTCCGGCGATTTATGGAATTGAAAAAACCGGGGTAAGGGCTATGAAAAATGAATATCAGAGAAGATCGGAAAAATTAGGCAAAGTGGTGGGGGCTAAAGAAGTCCGCAAGATAAAAGCTCGTCGCGAAAAAGACAGCGGCATCTGGTTTGGACTGGGCATGTTCGGCCTTGTCGGCTGGTCGGTGGCCGTTCCCACATTGATCGGCATTGCACTGGGCATCTGGATAGATCTGAAATGGCCGAGTCGCTATTCATGGACACTCATGCTTCTTATTATCGGCGTCATCCTTGGCTGTTTGAATGCCTGGTTTTGGATTACATGCGAGCGAAAGTCTATAGCTGACAGGAGATATTGATTTTTGGCAGCTACCTTGATATTTATATTAGCATTTGCAGCAGGTATCGGACTCGGGATATTTTATTTTGGCGGCCTTTGGTTGACAGTGCGGCGACTCCCCGCGGCGCGACATCCTGTTCTTTTAAGCTTTTGCAGTTTCTTCTGCCGTATGGTGGTGGTTCTGGCCGGCTTTTATTTTGTTATGGACGGTCATTGGCAGCGGCTGATTGTTTGCATGTTGGGTTTTTTAGGGATGCGGAGCATCCTTGTGCGTCATTGGGGGCCGGAAAAATGCATATAACTCCTGATACTTTAATTATCTTTCAATGGGGTCCTGTTTCACTGAATGCAACCATTCTCTTTACATGGTGCGTAATGGTTTTAATGGTTGTCGGCTCCTGGCTGATAACCCGAAAGCTTTCCACGGAAACCCATTTGTCTCGATGGCAGAACCTGATTGAAGTTCTGGTGACCGGTATGAGGGATGAGATCCGCGACATCAGCAGCCAGGACCCGGGCAGGTACCTTTCTTTTGTGGGCACGCTCTTCTTATTTATAGCTGTTTCGAATCTTCTTGGCATTGTTCCCGGTTATGTGCCTCCCACATCCTCTTTTTCAACCGCGGCAGGGCTTGCCCTGTGCGTTTTTGTAGCTGTTCCTCTCTATGCTATTTCCCAAAAAGGTCTTTCCTACTTGAAAGAGTACATCGAGCCCTCTATATTTATGCTGCCGTTCAATATTATCGGGGAGATATCGCGTACCTTTGCACTGGCGGTTCGACTCTTTGGAAACATTATGAGCGGTACGATTATCGCTGCCATCCTGCTTGGCATTGCGCCTCTTATCTTTCCGGTTCTCATGCAGGTTTTAGGACTTTTGATCGGATTAATTCAGGCATATATTTTCGCAATCCTGGCTATGGTATATATCGCTGCCGCAACTCATGTGCAGCGCAAGGAAGGAGAGACTGGCCGGCAAAGCGAGAAAGGAGATTTGTCAGATGGATAATATTAGTATTATTGGAGCTATATCCATTATTGTTGCCGGACTGACCATGGCTATCGGTTCGATTGCTCCCGCGCTGGGAGAGGGGCGAGCGCTGGCCCAGGCGTTGAGTTCCATTGCTCAGCAGCCCGATGAGACCAATACCATTACCAGGACTTTGTTTGTTGGTATGGCCATGGTGGAATCTACCGCCATTTACTGCTTTGTGGTGTCCATGATTCTGATTTTTGCCAATCCCTTCTGGGAGTACGTTGTATCCAAGGCCGGAGGATAACCTGTGCTTATTGACTGGTTTACCGTGATTGCCCAGATCATTAATTTCCTTGTACTCGTCTATCTGCTCAAGCGTTTTCTTTACGGCCCGATTATCAGGGCCATGGACGAACGAGAGAGAAAAATCGCTCTTAGCCTGGAATGGGCCAGAAAGAAGAAAGATGAGGCTGACCTCGAAGCAAAAGACTATCGCAGAAAAAACAGGGAATTTGATGAGCACCGCGAAGAGATGTTCTCTCAGATCAAGGAGGAAGTGGAGGTTCGTCGGAAAGATCTCATAAATGAAGCCCGCAACCAGGTTGATGTCGGCAGGACAAAGTGGTATGAGGCGATCCAAAAAGAGAGAGAAGCGTTTCTTCAAGACCTGCGACGTCGGGCAGGGAGGCAGACTTGCGCCATTTCCCGTCAGGTCTTGAAGGAGATGGCAGATGTTGACCTGGAAGATCACGTCATACATGTCTTCATTAAAAGGCTGCTGAGTCTTAACAAGGATGAGACAGAGGCGCTTAAAGAATCCATACATCGATTACCGCAAAAAATCAGCGTGCGCAGCGCTTTTAAAATTCCGGGGAAACCGGCCGGAGAAATTAAGGAAGTTCTGCAAAATCAGGCAGACGGCCATGTTGATGTGCAGTTTGAGGTTTCACCGGACCTTATATGCGGCATTGAATTGAAATTCCAGGGCAGCAGAATATCGTGGAATGTGGATGATTATCTGAAAACCCTTGAAGAGAGTCTGGTTGCAGCGCTTGAGGATAAAGAAAAAAAGGTGACATCTCAATAAGTACAGGTTCTATATTCCGGCTTTAGGCAATAAAATTTGAAAATGGCTGAAACTCACGCAAAAGTGACTCTAAAGAAAAAACAGATCCAAAATTTAAAATAGCAATGAACCAAATATGTTATGCTTATGAGCAAGTGACGTAACGGGCGATGCGATGTTTTTTCTTAAGACTCACTAAGGCGCTCAGACAGTCATCCATTTTCAAATTTCATCACCTAAAGCCTCTATTTATTGAGAAGTTACAAAAAAGCTGCTGAGAAAGAGGATGGCAGAGGATAACACAACACTGAAATCATTTTTGGATGACACCTTCACGCTTTTTGACGGCGTTCTTGAGGACCACAAACCGGAGCTGAAGAGCTGTGAGGTGGGCACGGTGAACTATATCGGCCAGGGCATTGCACGGGTGGATGGTTTGCCGGGAGTCAGATCAGAGGAACTGGTCCGCTTTTCAGGCGATGTCTATGGCATGGTTTTTAACATCGATGTTTCAGAGACAGGGGTTATTCTTTTTGGCGAAAGTGATGAACTGAAGGCTGGTTCCGAGGTGAGAAGCACCGGGCGGGTTCTGGATGTGCCGGTAGGTGATGCCCTGATCGGCCGCTTTGTGGATCCCATGGGCCGCCCTCTGGATAATCTGGGCCATGTCCATACTTCCGGGCGACGTCCTGTTGAACGGCAGGCTCCTGAGATTATGGACCGTTCTCCTGTAACAGTTCCGCTTCAAACCGGGCTCAAGGTGGTGGACGCATTAATTCCGGTCGGTCGCGGCCAGCGGGAACTCATTCTTGGTGATAGGCAAACAGGCAAGACAGCGATTGCGCTGGATACGATGATCAACCAGAAGGATAAAGATGTTATCTGCATCTATTGTGCTATTGGCCGGAGAAGCTCATCTGTAGCAAAACTTATTAACGATCTCCGCAAGCACGGCGCCATGAGCTACTCTATTGTTGTGGTAGCTGAGGGTGAAAGCCCTCCCGGGTTGCAGTTCATCGCGCCCTATGCCGCAACCACCATGGCGGAATATTTTATGGAACAGGGAAGGGACGTGTTGATCATATACGACGATCTGACACGCCATGCCCGGGCATATCGAGAGGTTTCGCTTTTGCTGCGTCGTCCTCCCGGCAGGGAGGCCTTTCCCGGCGACATATTCTATATCCATTCCAGACTACTTGAACGCGCAACCCATCTCCGGGAAGAACTCGGGGGCGGCTCCTTGACTGCCCTGCCCATCGTGGAGACAGAGGCTCAAAACATATCCGCATATATTCCAACAAACATCATCTCGATCACTGACGGCCAGATATATCTTTCCCCTGACCTCTTTCAAAAAGGTATCCTTCCGGCTGTGGATGTTGGGAAATCAGTATCCAGGGTTGGCGGAAAAACACAGCTCGCCGCATATCGAGCCGTTGCCGGCGACTTGCGCCTTTCCTATTCGCAGTTCGAGGAACTGGAGACATTTTCACGTTTTGGAACGCGTCTGGATGAGGAGACACGAAAGACTCTGGATCGCGGGCGCCGGGTCAGGGAAGTTCTCAAACAGTCTCAATATGAACCCATGCCTGTTCCAGAGCAGGCCGCTGTTCTTGTGGCTGTAACCGGCGGCATTTTTGATCAGATATCGCTCGATCAGATAGCAAGAGCCGAGCAGCTTATACGTAAGGCCGTTACCACACAACTGCCTGATCTTTGCGTGCGCATTCAATCCGGAGATAAACTCAGTGATGAGGATCGTAATGCCCTTTTGAGCATAGCCGAGAAGGCCGTTGAAAAAATGAAGTCAGACAATGCAAACGATTGAGCCGTTGAAACGCAAAATTAAGAGCGCCCAGGATCTGCTTTCTGTTGTGAAGACGATGAAGGTTCTTGCCGCTGTGAGCATTCGGCAGTACGAGAAGGCTACGGAATCTCTTGTCGAATACAACCGAACAGTCGAAATGGGATTGCAGGTTGTTCTGAAACAGAGACCCGAGGGGATTAGAATAGCTGAGCCCGTTCCAAAAGAACGTCTTGGAGTTATTATTTTTGGTTCGGATCAGGGTATGGTTGGGCAGTTTAATGAAGTGATTGCTCGCCATGCGGTCAGTGAAATAAACAAACTCCAGGTGAAGCAAAAAAATCGCATAGTGCTGGCAGTGGGCATGCGAGTCATTCCATCTCTTGAAGAGGCAGGACAGCCGGTTGATCCCGGATGGTTTCAAGATCTGGAGCAGAAACCCTGGCCCTCGCGCCATCCCTTTTTTTACTATTTTTTCATAAGGAGCGGCGGAAATCAGTATGCCAAATTTTTGTCCGGTTAAATCCAGGTAAGGAAATCGCAGGGACAGCCAAACTTCTAAACATATTTACAACACCGAGATCATGAAGATATCTTTTCGGGAGGTACACGTTCTAAAGTAGAGCGACTTTTGTGGAATGAAGCATTCAATCGAAAATGGATGGAGGTGTTTACCAAAGAGGAACTTTGCCAAACCAGATAATTATTCTAAGGTTACTGAAAAAATATGGGTATGATAAAAGACATATTTAAAGTATTCAAATTTGGAGTCAGAACGACAGTCAAAGCGGTAAAACTGGCTGAAAAGGTAAACAGAAGTATGCACAGAAAAAAGACTCTTTCAAACATAACAGATTTGAAGCAATCTGGCCTTAATTACACCCAGATAGCAGATCACCTAAACAATCAAGGCATTTCTACTATTTCGGGCAAGGGAATATGGCGTGCTTCGACGGTAAGCCGATTACTGAAAAACAAATAACCCCGGATTAAGGAACCAAAGAAAGATGGTGAGAAAGGAATTTATCCTTGAATTTTTTACTTACTTTTAAGATTGACCCTTTTTTCTCAAAAATATCTCTGATATCAGGTATATCAGTCGTTTTTTTCTCGCATATATCGGCAAAATTGAGAAAACAGCTCTCTTTTTCGATTTCAATATTCAGAGTTAACTATATACAATAAATTGTAAACTATACAATAAGATGCACACGTAATGCGCGATTTCGTTCCATGATATTGCGTTTTTCCCAATAATTATTGTTTAGTATTATTGAGGTGATATTTATGAATAAAATGGTATTGAAATATTGTTTTATTTGTTTAGTGCTTTTTGGATTTGTTGTTATCACAGCTAACGGCGAAATGTATTTCTGGACCGATAAAAATGGTGTTAAACATTTCTCAAATACAATGCCTCCGCCTGAGTATCTTCAAGACGCTACAAAATCAGGGAAATAATCCGGGGATAAATCAAACTATCAACCGCCTCTGACCGAGAACGATCATGGCGCTACAAAATCAGGGGGAGTACAATATAGAGAGGTAACCCCTAAGGAAATCGAAACGTTCGGAAAGGAACTTCTGGGCAAACGTCTTGAGATAGCATGCAAGTTCAGTGGAGTATCAGATACGTGGGTGAGGAATCTGTTGGGTGACAACCGGTTTGTCGGGTTCCATGTCCGCGACAGTAATTACGCGTTATTCCAGTTTGTTTTTGCCAATAAAGAGAAGTACGGGCGGGCACTGCTTCAGATGAAAACGGGTGATCGCCTGCGACTCATCGGTAAAGTCCAGAGGGTCCAGAGTACATGCGTGTTTATGGTAGAGGAGATTCGCAAATAATCCATGTCATTATAAGAATTTACATTAGGACAATGATATGTGGCCACCAGAAAAAGAGAATTCACTTATTAAAGGTTGGGACAGGGTTTCAATAGCTATCGATTTTGATAACCTCAGAGATCACGGTAAATAGCAATTTTAGTACTTAACTATCTGAAATTATTACATCTGAATTTCTCAAGTAAACGTGTGCAATTGTGAGATTGTAAAAAACTAACTTATTGAAATAACGACAATAAAAAAATTATTTTCTTCTTGCATTCTCAAACGTTTCTGATATCATCGTTTTTATGGCGATGAAAACTGGAAAATATAAAGGCTTTCACATAATAAAAGAGCGGGACAAGCGGGGGAAAACTGTCCATATTGTTTTTCTGAAATACATTCCGGTTGTTCGCTTTGATTCCGGTAGTGTGAATGAGCGTAAACTGGCAGCAATTGATTTGGTTGAAAAAGGGGTTTGCACTCAAAAGGTTGCCGGTGATATTTGCGGGTTTCATCGTAACACGGTTTTCAAGCTTATACGCACTAAAAGAATATTGGGTGTAGAAGTAATTATTGAGGATAATAGAGGACTTAAGTCCCCTTATAAATATATTGGAAGAGTCCGTAGTTGTATAAAAAAGTTGTTGCGAAAGTATCCGGATTGGACAAATCAGGTCATTGCTGAGGAGGCAGCAAAAGACTTGAAAATAGAAATTTCGCGTAGCGCTGTAGCTCGGATTCGTACCGAAAAACAAGACAGGAAAAAAGATAGTGAACTGCCAACCAAGGCTGAACTCATAAACATGGCGATAGCTGCAGATGAGGTCGATAGGTGCAATTTTGATAATCGACAGATGGAACTCAATTTTAAATGGAATAAAGAAGTATCTGAAAAAATTGAGCAATGCTCCGAAGAAGCACCTCCTCAAGCAACGTTAAAATCCGACCAACGCCTGATTGAAAGATTGCAGCAGGGACAGCGTTTTAGTTTTTCAGGGGAACTGATGCATCATCTGTTTTTGCAAGAAATAGGATTTGATGCGCTCGGTGCTGTTTTTCCTGCAAATCCCGGAGCTGTTTACCAAAGCAGCGATATTTTATCTACGCTTTTTCATAGCATTAACCTAAATATCCCTTCTATTGAAGCGTTGAAATTGGTTAATCCAAGTGATTTAGGAATATGCATGGGAATGAACCAGTCGCCGGAAAAAGAAACCATAAGGGCTCACCTTACCAGTATGGCCGAACATTATCTGAGCTCTGAGCTTATTGATCAGTTTGCCAGGGTTCTTCTTAATCGGAACTTTATTGATCCGGAGGTTTTCTTTATTGATGGTCATTTTCTGCCTTATTATGGACTTAACGTCATTGCCAAAGGTTATTTTACAGTTAGACGTCTGGCCATGAGAGGCAATGAGCTTTACGCCATAACCGATCTTCAGGGAAGACCTTTGTTTTTTATAACAGAATCAAATGAGATTGATTTTCGACCAATCATATCCCGCAGCGCATCAAAGTTAATAGAATATGGAATTGATCGACCGATTCTGGTGTTTGATCGAGGCGGTTATGGCGTTCACTTTTTCAAAGAACTTGATAAGACTGCCGAATTTGTTACCTGGGCTAAGTATGTGGGTGAAAAGAGCCTTGCCGGCATTCCTGATTCAGCCTTTACCGTGGGAATGCGATTTACAGATCATAAGTACCTGATAGCGGAGCAAACTCGTACGGTAAAAGAGTCGGTTCAAACCGCAAAAAGGGAAGGCCGATTAGAGCCGACTTCCATTGAGTTACGAATGGTAGTCTTAGAAAACGTAGAGACCGGAAAACGAATAGCCATCTACACCAATATCAACAACAAAAACAAGCCGTTATCTGATATAGCTTATTACATGCTTAACCGCTGGGGAGACTCGGAGAATATTTTCAAAGAGATGATGGCACGGTTTAACCTTAATTACCATCCCGGCTATGACGTTAAAGAACTTGAAAACCAGCCTCTGGTTGATAATCCTGATATTACCTTAATCAAAAAAGCGATTCGCATTCTTCACAAGGAGATCAAGGAGTTAGAAAAAGAAATACTGTTGACCGAGGCCAAACAAAAACAACGCCCGGACAAAAGACGACTGCTCAAGATAGCGAATTGCAAGACGTCGATAGCCGAAAAAAAGACCGATATTATCGGTTTTGAAGATAAACTATCGGAACTTCCCGAAAAGGTATCCATTATGGATCTTCTTAAAGGCAAACCCATGAGTCGTTGTGATCTGGAAAAGAAAAAGCTTTATGACTTAATGCAGTTTATAGCATATAATTCTCGTGAGCGCTTAGTTGAGCTTTTTCGTGACTGCTATGATGATCATCGCGACGTTAAACCGGTGTTGGATATGATAACCAGCAGAGCAGGATATATTAAAATGTTTGGCGAAACCCTGATAGTTGTTTTGGATTGGATAGAGAACAAGAAGCACAGGAAAGCGGCAATACAGTTCTGCCGACTGTTAAATCAAAAAGGAATCAGGATGGCAGGCCGACTAAAGTTAAAGCTGGCTTTTTTTGTGTCAAAGTATCCCCTGCATGGTTCATCCGCAATGCACAATTTGACATGAGTAATTCGTCTATTTACCGTGATCTCTGATACTAGTTCATACTTACTATTGATGATATTAGAGCTCTGTTTTTCACTCAGTGATAATGCAGGAGATCAACTTATGAACCGGTATTATGATAGAATTATAAAAGGAATAGGAGATGATGGAAAATCAATGATAGAGAATCAAATTGATTTAATGGGGTGGGTTCCACCAGAAGATTGGTCCGAACGCATTTTGAAAGAAAGTGTGTTAGACGGCATAGCTATCACTATGGATAATTTTGAATCGATAACTAAAGAAAAAAAACCGTTATCTGAAAACATCACTGATTTTGTCTATAAAGTTAGGAATAAATATCCGAGAGAAATTCGATCAGATATCCCCCAAGCAGTATTCATACTTGCTTGCATTAAACACCGTTCTCCCTTGCCTCCAGAATTTTGGAGGGGAACGATTTTCAATAATTAAGTTTGAAACGTCATGAAGCAATTCATTTCGGTGTAATTTCAGGATTGAGATTAGCGGGTTTTATATGACAAAAATTGCCGATATACCAAAACTAGACCGTCCTCGTGAAAAACTGCAAAAGAAAGGGGCGGAGGCGCTATCTGATCTTGAACTGATGGCTATTCTTGTTGGGAAAGGAACTGAAGGGCATGACGTTATGTCTGTAGCGAAACGCATTTTGAAGATATTGGATTCTGGTGATGAAAAGCCAAATCTTAAAGAACTACAGAAAATTGAAGGAGTAGGTCCGGCCAAGGCAACGTTGATAGCCGCTGCATTGGAATTCTCTCGTCGTCGTATTCGTCCGGAAGGTTTAAAGATATCTTTTCCTCCCGATGTGCTTCCGTTGATTCGTCATTATGCAGACCGAAAGCAGGAGCACTTCATCTGTATTTCAGTTAATGGCGCTAATGAAGTTATCACAAGCCGAGTTGTTTCCGTTGGCCTTGTCAACAAAACACAGGTTCATCCCAGAGAGGTTTTTGCCGATCCTATTACCGACCGCGCATCAGCCATCATTGTAGCCCATAATCATCCTTCGGGGAGTTTAAACCCAAGCAAAGAAGATATTGAAATCACAAAACAGTTAAAATCCGCCGGTGAAACCTTGGGAATCAAACTTCTTGATCACATAATTTTCAATCATAAAGGCTATTACAGTTTTTTGGAACATGGGGAAATATGAGAAGCTCCCTGCAAAAAAAGCTGGTCTCAATATTTGATAGGATAAGAATCGTACATGAAACAGTAGTGGGTAATCGGGGACGTCTGAAATAGATACCTTTAAGGATCCATTTGTCATGAAAAAAACCGGCATAGCAGATAGCCCCCTTCACTATGGAAAAGCTCCTTCTTGGCTTTTTCAGCGCATGAAAAGGCTCGCGCGAGAAATTATTATTGTAATGGTGCATGAGTTTGGGGCCAAAGAACTTCTCAAAAGAATTTCCGATCCCTATTGGTTCCAGGCACTCGGTTCTGTACTGGGTTTTGATTGGCATAGCAGCGGTCTCACCACAACAGTCTGCGGTGCCATGAAAGAAGGGATCAGAGGGATCGAAAAGGAACTCGGATTTTTTATTGCCGGCGGAAAGGGAAGGGCAGCACTCAAAACACCCGACAACATAGTAAGCTTTGAAAGAGACCTATCTGTAAATCCGAAAGATCTTATCTATGCGAGCAGGATGTCAGCCAAGGTTGACAACGCGGGAGTCCAGGATGGATATACCATCTACCACCACTCTTTTTTTTTCACAAAAGATGGAGAGTGGAGCGTAGTTCAGCAGGGAATGAATGAAATTACACGCTATGCCAGGAGGTATCACTGGCTGAGAATGAATATCTCTGGTTTCACATGTGAGCCTCATACTGCTATCTGTGCTTCCCGCATCGAAGATAGGGTTCTGAATATGGTGGCACGTGAGGGCCAGAGCGCCAGAGAAGCCAGCACCCTTATCAGCCTGGAGAAACCGGATATGTTGGTCAAGGAATTAAAAAAAATACAAACACTAAGCCTCCCTGTCAGGCATCAAATTTTGGCCAGGGACATCAATCCTGACAGATTGTACAAAACACTTTTAAAGACTTATGAGACCCAGTCACAGAACTTTGAAACACTCCTCGGGATTCAGGGAGTGGGTCCAAAAACCATTCGTGCCATAGCTCTACTTTCAGAGCTTATATATGGAGCTGAAGTGAGCTTTCGAGATCCAGCCCGATTCAGTTTTGCCCATGGCGGAAAAGACGGTCACCCATATCCTGTAAACCGTAAAATATATGATTTTTCTATCGAGCTATTAAAGAGCGCCCTGGTTGCGGCAAAAATTGGCGATCGCGAAAAAATTGATGCAATAAAAAGACTCAAAGATGTTAAGCGTAAGCAATGCCTCGTTCCACGCTATCCGGTATAAAAATATCTTTTTTTTATCCGATATTCGGCATGGAGCGGACTTGCGGTACATTAGCTTATAAGTTGACGTGGTAATTGAACTGAAAAACGTAGTTGACCCCAGTTAAATAAAAGCAAACATGATTTCACAGGGCAGGCTATGTTGAATAATTGTAAGGATAAAGGGAAAAATCAGGAAGAATTCCTGAGTTGACATATTTATCAAGCAGCATATGCTGCATATGGGCATCGCTGGCGCAGACACTGGGCAATACTGTTAATTTGGATATTTCTCTATTGAGGGAACTGTAATGAAGAAGAAGGAATTATAAGAACTTATCAAACAAGGCGAAGGTTATTTTGTCGAATTTAAAGAACAGGTTGGGGTAGGTATCGATAAAGAGATGGTTGTTTTTGCAAACGCCTCTGGGGGAAAGATTGTCATAGGGGGGTGACGGATATAGGTAAAATTATCGGATGCACAACCGACAATACAGTATGATTTAAAATTCAGGATATTGCCAATAACTGTGATCCACGGATTTCGATACATGTTGAAGCCTATGATGACAGTGTTGAAATAATCAATCCTGGCCGACTTCTCTTCGACAGCAGTAAATTCGGAAAGCTCAGTGTGGCGCGAAATCCCATATTATTCGATGCCTTTCACAGACTTGGAATAACGGAAAAGATCGGTTCCGGCATCAACAGAATGCGACAGGCTATGGCTGCAAGGAACATTGAGGTTGAATTTGATACAGGGTATTTTTTTATTGTCACTCTGGCAAGGCCGGAAAGCACACGGAAAGAGGTCACCGACCAAGTAAAAAAAACTGCTGAGAGCCTTGGAAACAAGGGAGAAGAGCGGCAAAGAACTCATTGAGGAGTTGAAACTGAAACACAAGCCGACATTCAGAATGAATTATCTCAAACCTGCAATCGAAGCCGGCTTGATTGAACTTACCATCCCCGAAAAGCCAAAAAGTCTCGACATATCCATTGGCATGCCTACGCTTTTCGTCCCGCCCAGGGGGGGACTGCATCAAGATCTTGGCACATTTCTCCGGAAAAAATCGCTCAACTCAGGTATAAATAGGCTTGACACTAAGACACCGGTAATATATTATGTAGTCCATAAATTATTGAGAGACCACATAATGCATCTGAGCTATAAAACTTCTAAGTACAAAGGCAAGGTCTATAAATTTTACTTTATTGCCGAGTCCTACAGAGAAGGCAAAAAGGTTAAAAAACGTGTAATCTGGCCTATCGGAAAGCTCACTGATGTTCAACGTGATCGGATTAGTCTCATATGTAAAGCTTTCTCTGACCCGGATCAAGTTATAACTGTCATGAACAATATTGTAGTCCAGGAAAGCAAGCCTTATCTCGATCTCGCCGTTGCCAATGCCCTTTGGGATATGTGGAAATTTTCCAAGGCATTTGGTAATCATAACACTAATAGTGAGCTGTCAACACCTCTGATTGCAAAGATACTAACTATAAATAAATGTGTTTCCCCCTGCTCTCATTACAGCATTCCTCAGTGGGCAAAAAAAACTGCTTTATCCGAGGTTGTCGGTTGTTCTCTTAAGAACCTCAATAATGACAAGATTTACTACGAACTGGATAAGATCGAACATAGCAGGAAATCTTTAGAGAACCATCTTTTTCAAATAACCTGCAGAAAGGACAACTCAAGCTATGACTTTGTAAACTATAATTTTTTTTCCTCATATTTTGCCGGCATGAAATGCAAGCTTTCAAGTTATGAAAAGAGCAAGGACAGCAAGCCGCATAATAAACAGGTTTTGCTGGGAATATTGGTCAATAATAAGGGTTATCCTTTTAAATGGGATGTATATCCTGGCGATACTGCTGCTGACGTCAAGACACTTGTTGGCAATGTTGATGCCTGCAAAGAACGGTTTAGATTAAAGAACATAACCCTTGTATTTGATCGTGGAATTGTTTCTGACGATAATCTGGAATATATTGCTGAAAATGGCCTTAAATATATATCAGTACTGGATAAAGATCAGATACCCGATATAGAGGGAATAGACCTGTCTGTTTTTACCGGTATTTCTTTCGATAACTTCAAAGAGCGTCTATCAAAACAGGAATTTACTTGTTATGATGAATCTCTCTATTTTAAAGACCTTGGTTTAACAGGAAAACAAAGATATATCCTTGGCTTCAACCCTGTATTATTTAGGGATGAGAGAAAATGTCGAAATGAAAATATTGCCGATAACGAAATTTTAGATGGTATCTGTGTCTTTATTTCAAATCATATAGAATCATCAGATACCCATTTTCTTTTTTCTGGAGAAAAGATCATAAAAGCATATAGAGATAAGGCCAAAATAGAAGACGCTTTCAAACATATTAAGTCCTTCTTAAAGATCAGGTCATTTTATGTAAACCTTGATGAGCATGTTCGAGCTGTTTATAGTATCTGCGTGCCGGCCTATTTTCTTAACAAAGACCTTGCTGAAAGAAGAAAAAAGATTGATGGCGTTGATTACCTTAACTCGAAGAATTTGTATGAACCTTTTCGTAGTTGTCATTATGTAACTTTGAAAGATAAATCTTCTGGCGGCAAGAAGAG
>Ga0255401_1007_pt1 | contig 36054 bp, 38 predicted proteins | sample ANMaggSSYBR01F13_FD_182110 | JGI IMG/M metagenome (GOLD analysis project Ga0255401, IMG submission 182110) | Sediment cell enrichment communities from methane seep in Santa Monica Basin, California, United Staets - ANME aggregate JGI... | ecosystem: Environmental > Aquatic > Marine > Cold seeps >...
CTTGACCGTTATAGGATGGCTTTAAAGGCTTCGATTGATGTCGATAATGGGAGTAATTTGAATAAAATAAAGTTGATATATCTTGATGAATCATTCAAGGTGAAATACAGTTGAAAACTAAAATGTAAAACTTATGCGAAATATTATGTGCAAATGTGAAAAGTTGTTAAATCATGGGGGTTTTGGGACAGCCTGACCTGAGCCTTTTCCACTCCCGGTTGGTTAATTTCTTCCCCAGTTGAGCTTCGATATAGTTTCTCCATCCGGTTTTGACCCAATGTCCATCGATGTGCAATACTCCATTGAAATTAATATCCTGACTTGTCAGTTCCTGGGCTGAGATTTTGCCTTGTTTTTGTTCGTATTTCCATAAAGTTGTTGGACATGGTGCTCTTCCTGAAGTATCAGTTAAGCCCTCGGTGAATATTTTACCTGTAATGCGTGAATTCCATAACGTGCACCTACCGTCGTATCTTACACATTTCGTTTTTTCATTGTATTCATCGCTGTAATTTGCTGATCCGGTAATGCCTATTAACTGGTCATGGTGGTGTTTTTTGCAGTCTGGATTTGAACATATCCAATAGGTGACCGGGCACCGTATGATACCATAGCTTGAAATTGCGAATCGATCATAGTATTTGTTTGGTTTTAACCCATGTTCTCCAGTATCACACCAGAATTCACAGTTTTCATCCATAAATAATCTTTTCTAACGTCCACTCCTCTCGATTTTCACCAAAATAATACTTCCTTAACTTTTCCAGATGTAGAACAGAATTCCAAACCGTGAACATTATATAATTGTTATAACATATAGAACAAATCATTGGAGAAAGGTGAAATTGAAAATTACGACCATGACGAATACGCAAAAAAACATTATGGATGCATTCAATTGCAAATATTTTGGAATGAACAAATACTTGAAATCGATCGGGGTCAAGAATGTGTGGAACAGATTTTAAAAATGGTACGGTCCACTGATAGCGGTTTAAATTCATAGTGACGAAGATGGGTTTTAAGGGACTTCTACAGATGATACAATGAAGTGGAGAGATGGGGGTGAATAACGAACACATCCGACCTTCAAATTCAACTTCTGGCAATTCCTGGACAATATGACCATTTTCTACGTCCTTTGCAAGTGATTTATTGATTGACTGATTACCTTTTGGCATACACTACAATATATTCTCAATATTATACAAAGTTTGTTATTTGATATACAATTAAAATTTGATTATGTCTGCAGAACTTAATTTTAAATATCTTCAGTCATCAGAAAATAATAAAAAGTCTCAAGAATTCAGTTAATGCAGAAAAAAAAGCATCATCAAATACATTAAACCTTAACTCCTCCAACCATAGGTAATATATCATCATTTTCGATAGCAATTGACATTCTTGACGTGGAAATTGCATTCCACATTTACGTAAGATGTCAATAATCATTTTCGGTATGCTTAGCCCGTGTCATTCTTAATTGTACGTAAATTAGGCAGAGTTAAGGATTAAATATTTACTTTTGCAATAAAAATTTTATCACCCCATCTGTGTTTGAAAATTAATATTTGGCAAAAAGTAAAGGTCACATTTATCCGCACCCGGTTGTCACAAATCCTGCACTCACGCCAGTGTCAGATGGAATGTTTATATAACTACATCCATCGCTGCTGCCACCAGCATAACCAAGCTCTGTGCTCCAGATAGTACTTCCCTGCTGGTCTTGATACAAATTTACTGCAAACGTCTGTCTCATATCACCAAAATTGCCATAAGTATCAAGCCAATAGTAGCCTGGAATGCGCTTAGTGTTTAGCAATCTTTCAAGGTATTGGGCTTCAGCTTCAGTAAGTTCACGGCCATTGACGAAAACGTCTGTATTTCCATTTGATGCATCTGCAGGAAGCATACCAAACTGCATTCTTGGATATGTAACCCCAAGTGTACCCTGTCCCATAATTCCAAATAAACCACTAATAGGATCATACCAGTAATTTCCCGGAGTTGGAGCCATACCACCATAAAGCTGCGTTAAAGTCGCAATTTGCTCAACAGTTAATCTATTTCCATTGATATAGATAGCAGAAACTTTCTCACTTGCTGGTAGCTGAGTTTTTTTTTGCTCGTATACCACTGGAGGTTCTTGCGGGAGTATATCAGTTTCAGGTACAGTCTCAATTTTTTCTGAACAGCCAGATAGAGCTAATTCAAATAGTATTAATAATATCACCAAAATCCTTTTTTTCATATGATAAAAAAAGCAGGTAATATCATATAACTTTAACTCATGCTCTGGAAAAAAATTTTCAATAACCTCTTAATAAACAAGAGTCTTTTTTTATTTTCCAGATATTTGAATTAATAGGAGCCAATTTATTTATTTTAAGCCTATTGCAGGTGTCAAATTTCAATTGAAAATATACCACTTATCTCACATTATTGCAAGAAAGTTGAAAAAATTATGCACAATGGAGCCGTGTATGAGGATATATTTTAGGATGTTGTTCTGGAATTTTTTCTACTTCTTGGCGCCTAGTCACCTATACCCCGGACTTAAGTCCAGGGCCTGTTTATAATACTCCACATCACGATTTTCTATCTTGCCCGGCGATATATTTCTCAACAACTTCCCAGCCATGCCCAACACTTCCATGATAGCAGCTTGGTGCCCAGTAACTTTTTTTCACACAATTTTTTCAGTTAAGGGCACTCCTGCCGCAATATTCTACCGGTTCACTATAATGGCGATATATAATCACCATATTTATCCTGTGCTGCGATCAATCTCTGCTTTTGCTCCTCCAGCACCTTAAATAATATCTGTGGTGTATCAGCTACTTTTGTCTTGTAGAACTCCTGGATTCGCTCGATCTTAGCAAGATTTTCAGTTATACGCACAGAGAATTGGTTAATATAATTCTCTTTTGGATAGTCTTTAGAAAGCACTTCCCTAAACAGCCTGTTAAGGTCTTCATATTTTGGTATTGATCCGGTAGGCGTTTCTATCGCTTCAACTTCGTGATGTGAACGCAGTTCCATCCATTTAAGCCAGACTGCCTTATCTGCTATATCATTTGTGTAATTCCCTTCTGCATCTTTCAGGAAATAATTAACACAGTATATAGATGGCGGATTATTCAATTTAGCACCAAAATCCAGATGACTTTCTATGTATCTTCCAATAGGAATCGAAAGGAAATCCAGGTTTGACATAGGGTTGATCTTCCTGACACCTTCTTTTCCCAGTGTAGCAGCGGTAGTCTCTGATTCCAGTGCGGCGCCCATGGTAACAACACCATGCACCCAATCAAAAGATTCCTCAACAGGTACTTTTGTGTCCGAATCCCGTCCGCCATATATTATCCCACCTACCAGCACACCATCAGGATCACTGAGTTTTGGATCCACATTCCCTAATAGTTTCAGGTCAAGCGTGAACCTGGCATTCGGATGTGAAGACGACAATATATTACCATTTTCGTCTTTCTTTCCAGGCGTCCATTCCCCTGAATAATTTAATCCCTTTTCCGGCTCCTTGGCATCTTTGCCTATCCAGTGAAGGCCTTTCTCCTCAGTGACCAGCACATTAGAGAATATTACCTCACCCGGGCTGTGGAGCGCCTTCCAGATCATTGGATCATCTACAGAGTTTACGCCCTGTATAATCCCGAACATGCCATTTTCGGGATTGACTGCGTGTATTGTGCCATCCACATTCCTGAGGTAGGCGATATCATCACCAACAATAGACTCTCCGGGCAGCATGGATGTAGATGTCTTACCACAGAGCGAAGGAAATGCGCCTGTAAAATAAGTTACCCGTTCGGAAGGTCCGACCACACCCATAATGAACATGTGCTCGGTCAGCCAGCCTTCTTTTGAGGCTCTGTTTATTGCAGGACGCATCGCTAATTTCTTAAGCCCTATTGTATTGCCGCCGTACTGTGTATTCAGGCTAAATACTGTCTCGTCTTCAAGGTCAATATAAACCCGGCGTTTTTCAATGTTTTTGGAGGTATTCCTCTCGTCCAGTTCTCCTGCGGAATGTACAAACTTTAAAAACCGTGCAGATTGTCCCAGTCTTACGAACTCTTCGTATCCCTGCCTGTACAACAGATCCTCTGAGTGTGCGACATAACCGGAATCGGTGAGTTGAACTGCTGGTATTGAGAATTGTGAATTGAGCGGTCCCAGGCAGAAAAATCGCACGAACAACTGGTGCCCCTGCATAATGTCTTTCATGATAGGGTTAATTTCTTTGAGTCCTTCCTCCCGGTCCATCGCATTAATATTAGGTCCTAAATCGACACCAGGCGGTAAAAGGTACTTGGAATTATCTTTATCTCTTGCCTGGTCATGATAGCCGTCAAAATGTACTGTATGTCCTTCTACAGCAAGCTCCTCTTCCTCACCTGCTTTTATTGACTCTTGCCTGACGTACTGTAAATCCTCACGCGAATCTGTACAGATAAATATTTTATCTGGATTGCAAAGCTCAATATATGTAGCAATAAATTTATTGAGTTTGGGATTATCTATCTTTATAAGTTTCTGGTAATTTTCCTCGCCCAACCTCTCTTGTAATGTATCCATTGTTTCTTTTCCTCCTACTGTTCCACTTTGCTTTTATTCTACCGTCCTCATCTTCGAAAACCAGTTTAAATAAAAATACATTACTATTAAATATATCGTTACTTACTGCATCTCCAAACAACTATTCAATTTTTGATAGTGTGGCAGATTAAAACGCATAATAAACTGTTTTGTTAAATCAAACAGCTATTTCGGGCTACCAATGTCGATATTGAATTTTCTAAACCGAATATCCTGCAAGGTCGATGAACTCTTTGAGTGTGTTCGGTGATACAGACACATCCTGGTGGAACCGCCGGTAGCTCTTGTTCTTTAATATCCGGTCTTTTATTAATTCTGTATTTCATTAAGCAACCACATTCAACAAATTTATTTCTAATGGAAGCTAATACAACCAACAATGTTCAATCCTACAGACATACGCAAGGACTTCCCTGTACTTGAGAAATATGTATACCTTGACAGTGCAGCCACCACCCAGACACCGCGCCAGGTTGTGGAAGCCATGTGCGACTATTTCTACAAGTATGCCGCCAACCACGGCCGCGGCGCACACAGGCTTGCCAGGGAGACCACCAACCATTACGAGGATGCCAGGGAAGCCGTTGCCGGATTCCTTTGCGGGGAATACGAACATACCATATTCACCCGCAACACCACCGAGAGTATCAATATGGTAGCACTGGGACTGGACTGGGAGGCCGGCGACCATGTGGTAACCACCCATGTGGAGCATCATTCCAATTTGCTGCCCTGGATCAGGTTAAAAGAAAAAGGCGTGGAAGTAACAGCAGTTGCACCAAATCCTGACGGAACAGTTAATCCCTGGGATATTGACAGTGCCATTACTGAACAAACAAAACTGGTGGCCATCACTCATGTATCTAACGTATTTGGTTCTGTAATGGATGTGGAAGAAATAACAAAGATCGCTCACTGCAATGGCTGCATGTCACTGGTCGATGCCGCACAGAGCGTGGGCCACATGCCTTTTGATGTGAAGAAGATTGATTGCGATTTCATGGCAGTGTCCGGTCATAAAGGAATGCTCGGACCCCAGGGTACAGGCGTGCTGTATTTGAAGGATACCGATTCCATTAAGCCTGTATACCTTGGCGGAGGCACAATTTATGCCATGACCGGGGACGATTATAAACTCGAGGATGCGCCCGGGCGCTTCGAGTATGGTACGCCAAATATCCCGGGCGTTATAGGATTGGGCAGGAGTGTGGAATATGTGAAGTCATTGGGCGTTGAAGATATTCAGCGGCATGAAGAGGCTCTGGGCAGGGACGCTGCCAAACGGCTTTCTGAGATAGATAAGGTGGAGGTGTACGGACCACAGGACAGGGCTGCTGTGGTACCTTTCAATGTAGTGGGCTTAAATTCCCATGATGTAGCCATGATACTGGATGAGACCCGCAAGATTTGCGTGCGCAGCGGCTATCACTGTGCCATCCCCAGCGTCAACCTGCTCAAGGTTGAGGGGACTATCAGGGCTTCCTTTGGTGCATACAACCTGACCGAAGAAGTGGACCTGCTGGTGGATACAGTGGAGCAGATAGCAACCACCCTGACCTGAGAGGTACACAAATGAAAATTATTCTGCTTGGAACCGGTGTTGCCATACCACAGAAGGACAGGGTGCAGTCCGGGCTGATAGTGGATGCAGGATTCGATAATGGATATAGTCCTGTACTTTTTGATTGCGGTTGCGGTGTACTGCAGAGAATTTACCAGAGCGGATACAGGCATACCCACATCACCAGTGTATTCCTTTCCCACCTGCATCTGGACCATTGCGGCGACCTGCTGGCACTGGTCAAGGCAAACTGGCTCTGTGATACAATCAAACTGAACTTGTGGGGTCCTATGGGTACCAGGCAGTGGCTGGATGACCTGCTGGCAGCCTATCCGTACATGCAGGACAAGGTAGATATCAGGATAACGGAACTTGACTCCGGTCAGGTGCTAGGGGTTGAGGGGCTGGAAGTGGAATGTATACACACGGTCCATGCCCTGCCTTCGCTGGGGTTCAAGGTAACATCAGGGGGGAAGACCATGCTCTATTCAGGAGATACCGAACCTGTGGATGATATAGTAAAAGCGTCAGAGGGCATTGACCTGCTCATCCATGAGTGTTCGTTCCCTGACACCTTTGAATTGACCAACCACACCACCCCTGGCACTCTGGCAGAAAAAATCGAGGGAACTTCAATAGGGCGGATCGTACTTACCCACCTGTATCCCCAGACCAGGGGGTTCGGGGCCGGGATGGTTAAGGTGCTGGCAGAAGCCTGCGGGTGTCCTGTGGAGATTGGATATGACCTGCAGATCATTGAGGTATGAGGCATAAGATAATAAGGGCAATATACGAAGGAGTAGGGGCATTTTTCTGCCAGGAATCAGACAAAATAGCTATATTTAAATAACACAAAATTAGTTTTGTTGATATGCAACTTCGAGGCAGACTCAAGCAACTGACTGAAAGCAAAGTAAATCGCATTAATGACCTGGTTTTCAAGTATCAAAAACTCAAAAAGAAATTGGGAAAAAATGCGGTTCTGGATAAATTAAAGACGCATATCCGGCATTTACCATCTGAAGAAGAACAAATTCGTCAGGCGGCAGAAGTTGTTTTTGAACTTAGTGTTGAGCCAGATGTCCCGTATCTGGAAGTACTCAGGAAGGTTATCTGCCTGACTGGTCTTCCTGAAGCAAAAGTAGATGCGGTGTTATTTGATGTACTTGAGGAACTTGATATTGAATTCGAAGAAATGAGTGATGCTGAGGTAAAAACAGCAGTGGCTATCAATAAAGATGATGTGATGGATGCGTATTGTGATGTACTGTTAAAAAGGCGTTTTCAAAAGCAAATGATGGAGAAATAAACTTAAGGGAAGATGATATTATGGGAAAATCAATGATTAGCGAGAAGATACGCATATCACCCTATTTGCACAGGGAAATAACTGATCTTGTTGAAGATGGCGATTTTGCTTCATTTTCGGATTTTGTAAATATAGCAGTTTCGAGTTTTTTATCAAGAAACTTTGACTTGATTGAAGAAGAAAAAGAAGACGAAGAAGAAGACAATATCTCATCTTTAGAGATGCCTGTAACGTTGTTATATTTGGCATTGATCAATAAAGGCATAATAACACAAGAGGATATGGGCGACCTTGTAGAGAAATTAAAAAATAACGAATTGGATAATTCAATAATTGAAAACTTTTTCAGCGGTTTTATGGATAATATGATTGAGTACGATATGTTTGATATGCTGGATATGGGAAAACAATTTGAAATGGAAAAATCCTATGAGGCTGCTGAACAAGTATACAAGGACATAATAGATAAGTTTCCTGAAGATTTTGAGCCTAATTTTGATCTGGGCCGCCTATATTCAAAATTGGGTAAAAAGAAAGACAGCCAAACCCAACTTAAAATTGCTCTTAAAAAGGCAAAGGAAATGGAGGAAGATGAGGAAATAATTGAAATGATATCTTCAGAGATAAAAAAGACGTAACTATTCAGCCTTCCTTAAGACTGGATGCCGATGACGAAAATCAGCTTATTTGTGTCTATGGCGATACATTTTTTAGTTTTTAATACTGAGTCTACGTCCATCGATTCCAAAGGCATTTGACAATTGTGTGCAATTATCTATTTGTAGACTATTCAGTCTACCGATAACGTTTATGTATGGCTGAATAGTTACAAAAAGACAAAATAAAACGTATTTGTTTTTTTTGTAATGATAAAATAGGCAATAGCAATAAAGAGTATTGATAAGCACCAACCGGAGATATGAACCAATGAAAATACTTGCACTTATGGGCAGTCCCAGGAAAGGGGGCAATACAGACATACTGATCGACAAGGTTATTAACGGCGCACAGGCTGCCGGACACCAGACTGAAAAACTATACTTATACGACCTCAACCTCATGCCGTGCATAGACTGCCGCAACTGTAGTTCAGGTGACAGAGTCTGCAGTAGGGACGACGACATGCAGGACATCTACCCAAAGATCGATGCTGCTGATGTGATCCTGTTCGGCACACCCCTGTACTGGTATGGACCCACTGGACCAATGAAGCTATTGATGGATCGGCTGCTGCCATACAGCGAGACTGATAAGTTGAAAGGCAAACGGGCAGTGCTGATAATCCCTTCTGCAGAGGGGGCTGATGCATGTGAGCCTGTTGTTACGATGTTCAGGCTGTCCCTGGACTACCTGGGTGTGGATATAGCAGATGTATTGCTGCCAACGGCTTACGGGAAAGGTGAGATTTCCGGCAATGCCGGAGAACTGGAGCGGGCGTACGGGATAGGGGCTGCCCTGTAGCCATAAATGACATCAACTATATTACTACTATAAACAGCCATACAGGAATGAACCAGACTTCAATCCCATTGATTATTTCCCTTTTAAAATCCTTCTTTGTGACTATGACACCTTTATTTAACTTGAATCTCTCACAGAATTTCAAAACAGACTTGATGTCGCTCTGGCCTATTAAATTCTGGTATTTAACTTCTACAGGTAACAGTGTATTATCAATTGAAACTACAAAGTCCACTTCTTCAACATCCCGCCAGTAACTGACGTTTTCAAACTTCCTGATCAAATGGGTGAATACACAATTTTCCACCAGTACAGGTTCATCAGCAGATGTGGAAATAGCATTCCTGAGCCCTGTATCTATCATGTAGACCTTCTTTTCTTTTTGCATCACCGCTTTTGATGAATAGGAAAAATAATTCACCATAAAAACAAGGTACGTTTCCTCAAGATACCTGACATACCTGATCACGGTATCCACATCAATACCCAGGGCAGATGAAATTTTCCGGAAGCTGAACCTGTTACCGATATTCTGTGCAAGATACGCTGCAATACTCTCAAGAGCCCTTACATCCTTGACAGAATACATTTTTAAAACATCTTTGTATATCGTATCATAGAAATACTGTTTTAATATTTCCCTGGATTTGCCAGCATCTTCATCAATTGTTCTCGGATAGCCGCCGCAGTGAAGATATTCCTGGAATAAGAGTACCAGTTTATTTTTTACCGGAAGGGCAGCATTATAAACATCTTCAAAGTTTTCGTAGGAAAAAGCTGTCTTTTCTATCAGGATATTATCCTTAGCCCGTATGAACCCACGGTAAGAAAACGGATATATCAAGAACCTTAAATTGCGTCCGGTAAGAGCCGCAGATTCATCTTTTATTGCAAGCGAACTTGAACCGGATACAATGAACTTTATATTCGGATACTGGTCGAAGTATTTTTTCAGCCACATCTCCCACCCTTTGAAATACTGGACCTCATCTATGAAGATGTATATTTTCCCGTCTTTCAATTCTCGTAAGATTACTTCCTGGTACGATTCAAACAGTCTGATAAATAGGTCATCTCCCATATCCAGGGTTATTTCCGGATCATCCAGGGATATATACAGGATATTCTTCGGGCTGGTTCCACTTTGCAGGAGTGAGTCTATAAGCTGGTAAATGATGGTTGTTTTTCCAGACCTGCGGGGACCTATTAGCGTCAGTATCTCCCGGTCATCTATGAACCGTTCAATTTCCCTTGTTTTTTCACGTGGGATCATATCCTGGTATTCGGACGGGATGTTACCGGTAGTCCACCAGTTGTTAACCTGAAACAGGTATTCTTTCATATTTATCCAGTTTGAGCTTATTATTTATGAAATTGTCGGTTGAATCTGACAATTTTAGTATTAAATTGTCGTTTTGGTCTGACAATTTACCCATTACAGCCTCCACATGTAATCCCTAAATACTTTTAAAAGAATATCTGGTCAGAGTGATTCAATCATGCCCATTACCAGATTCATACCAAAACAAAAACGCATGTCTACGACCGTAGGCGGAATGCTCATATTGGTCGGTGAGACCATGTTCCTGTTCTCCCTGTTTAACTTCGTGTTGGTGACCAGGATACAGTACTACAACCCCGGCGACGCGTATATGCGCCAGTTATTCCCAAATTACCTGCTGTTCCTGGGGGTCCTGGCTGCTGCTGCGCTTGTGTCCATGATATTTGTGTACATATTTATCCTGCCTAGTAAGATGGTGTTTTCCCAGCAGCAGGCAGTAAAGGACGACCGCAGTCCCACCCACAACCTTCTCATGGAAGTACACATGGAATTGCAGGAACTGAGGGGCGAAGTGAACAGCCTTCGACAGGTGATAGATAAGGTTTAAGATAATTGGATAGAATAAGAAGTTTGCTCTCCTTGTGTTTTTAAGGGAGCAGTGTCCCGATAGGGTAGCGGATATCCTTGAAGCTTGCGGAGCTTTAGACCCGGGTTCGAGTCCCGGTCGGGACGTACTTCTTATTTTTCCCAAACGAATTATTCCTTATCTCGAAGGATAAACATCAGGTTCGGCTGACCTGACCAGTGGTTTTGAGATATGCCTCCTGGCACAGGGCGGCACTTCATATATACCTGGTCTGATACCTCTATCCACAGGGGTTCTGACGACCTCGTCACTTTTTGTATTACAGCTTTTGCACCTGAAGCCCTGCCCGCTGCCTGCGGATTTCATGCGCTTGCCGCACGTTGGACAGACAGGATTACTGGTCTTTTCATAAGCTGCCAGTTCGAGTATCCCGATCTTCTCAATATTCAGGGTCCCGTTGGCAATACCACCATAAACACTCACTTTATCGCCCGGTATAAGTTCTTTAATAACATTCCTGAAACTTTTGGTGGGTTCAAAGGCCGCACACCTGATGCTGCCTGAACCATTTAAGTTAAAGAACATATGACCGCCCCTGATAGTTACCGGCCTGTCAACCACAGTCCCTGTCAACTTGTAAGACCTTTCTTCAAGTACATCACTGATCTGTGCATCAAGCAGGTGAAAATCCGTTCCCTGGTTGGTCCTATATAATAGTGTAAGCCCGGCAGGTTCTGAGCCGATAATATCGAAAGCCATTTCAATGGCCCGGATATCATCGCCCCTGATCCCGAATAGTACAGGGTCCGGGGAGTGTGGTGCGAACACTATAGCGTTATTGGAAATATCCACTGTATCCCATGTTCCAGGGTAAGTATCCCTGTCTGCCCTGAACACAGATTCCCTGTCTATCTCCCTGGGTGTGCCGAAGTTCCCTGGCTGGCGGTAGGCTATAAGTTCATAGGTGTAGTCGGGCAGGCCGCACAGTACAGAACCGCATGCTGCCAGGGCACCGATAAGGCCTCGACCGTTCTTGAATCCCTGGTGGGTTATCCCGTATTTACCAATAAGGGAGCGGGCATCTTCTACTAATAATACATCACGCATGGCCTGCCACATGAAACTTTCCAGGTCTTGCCTGAATCCAGGGTTGTTTCGTTCCTGGTTACTTAAAAAGACTATGCCAGGGTTAGTATTCTCACAGTCCATGTCGGCCATGTCTTCCACAAGGGATATGGCAGTATTCACAATCTGATCTTCAGAATCCGGGTAAGCATCTATCTCTAGTGCCAGTGCCGCATTGCCCCGGGTCTTGAACTTTATGTTTGGATTCAACCTGATAAGGTGTGGCAGCCCCCTGATATCTCCCAGTCCTTTTAATTTGTCAATTAGAATGGCTGTTAGATAGGTGGTGCACATACCATCAACAGAGTCTGTATCATCAATTCCTATGATCATGGGATGGTTCCGTTATACACGGTAACAGCCGGGCCTTCCATGAATGCAAGATCATTTTCGATTGTGATATTGAGTACGCCGCCCAACGTATTTACGGTGACTACATTCCCGGTCCGGCCCAGACGGTGAGCAATCACGGCAGCAGCCACTGAGCCTGTACCGCAGCTAAGGGTTTCCCCCTCTATACCCCGTTCATAGGTGCGCACGTTCAAGATGCCGTCAGGAGTAACATTGACAAAATTTACATTTGTTCCTTTTGGGAATACAAAGTGGTACCTAATAGGCCGGGCCAGTTTGTCTATATCGATACTTTCCAGGTCATCCACAAATATCACGGCATGGGGCACGCCTGTATTGACGACCGATACCTGCATAATTTCAAGTTCTTTGTCAATGAACTCACCTTTGATTCTCATGGGTATGTCTTTACCGTCGAACAGGGGCTTTCCCATGTTCACCTTCACCAGCACCTTATTACCCTGGCATTTCACTTCTACTGGGAGTATCCCGGCCATAGTCTCTACCATTGCAGTGCCAGGGGAGATGTATCCTGCATCCATGGCATATCTCACCAGACACCTGATACCGTTGCCGCACATCTCTGCTTCTGAACGGTCGGGCTGGAATAGCTTCATTTTTATGTCGGATGAAGCTGATACTGACAGGAAGATTACACCATCAGCACCGATGCCGAACCGCCTGTCGCAGTATTTTTCTGCAAAGCCGGGTTTGCTATTATCCGGTACTACTAAGCCGTTGTATTCGTCGATGACAATGAAATCGTTGCCATTTCCATGGAGCTTGGTGAATTGTATCATAATTTGCCTCCTTCCTGGTTGTTTTGTATTTCCAAAGTCATGATATTCACTTATCCCTGATAGTCCCAGGGAACACAATATGTCTCACCATCAATTCTTGTTCCTTTTGCCAGTTTGAATCTTCTCAGCACGATAAATATCTGTGTAAGTTCGCCTTGCCTCATACCAAAATTCTGCAATAATTCCATGGACGTGACTTTTCCCTTTTTTTTAATAAATTCATACACCTTTCTCTGCTCTTCGAGAAGTTCCTCCGGTTTCACCTCTCCAAATGTTTCTGAAAACCTATCAACACCGGATTGAGCTACTGGATCACATGGATTTTGCGGCATCGCACTATCAATATAGCAATCCTCACAGACTCGCTCGTCTTTAAGCACATAAGAATCTCCATCTTCCACTTCAGCGCCACACCTTTTACACTTCAACCTCATTCCTCCACCTCCAGTACCATGGAAGCGAAGGCAAATCCCGAACCACCGCAGATCAGTCCTGCAACGAGTGCCGCTTCTAATATTTCCTCTTTCTTTATTCCACTCTTTAAAGCCTCTTTCGTATGGGTTGTTATGCAAGACTCGCATTTAAGCGCTACTGTGCATGCTAAAGCGATCAACAACTTCTCTTTACTTGAAAGTGCACCCTCATCCATTATCACCGATCTAAACTCTTGAAAACCATTCAATGCATCCCTGTTCGCTGCTGAAAGAAATCTCAACGCTGGTATATCATCCACCTGTGCTTCTCCTTCGTTCATATCAATATCACCTCTAAAAAAAAACCTATGTCGTGAATTTACGGTATACTCAGGACAAATATCCAATGCATGTATATATTCATCTCAATTTTGCTATTTTTAATTTTGCCCGTCAATGTGTATTTCAGCAATTTAATGAGACTGTCGTTTTAGCCCGCAATTTTCATGCACTCAAGTCTAATCCACTACATGTTTCCGTCTTTATAAAACTATTTTGGTAAATTCAGCCACTTTTAGCCCTGCACTTGCCCACATTTTCCCTTTTTCCGTATTCCTTTCAAATTAAATGGTAATTTCTCATGTTGCTCGGAATTTTGAGACATAGATTACACTGATTGCACAGATTAATAGTTGTTATGGACCTTACCAGTTATGAATATCAGTGTAATTTGTATCTATTTTAATTTTGCATTTTGCCATACTTTTTGAAATGGATATTTTTTTCTCACCCTTTCCGACAATTTTCAATATCTTTTTAGAAAGCATGCGCTACCACAACGTTTGCAAATCTCTTCATATTAACAGCAATTGCAGTAATAGTCGCTTGAATATTCAATTTTAGGACACCCTAATATTCACAGAATAATGATGTGGAAATATTAAAAAAATCCAAGTGGACCGGTCGGGAATTGAACCCGAGGCCTCTACCATTCAGGTTGGACAGCCTGTTTGGCCAGTCCAAATGCCAAGGTAGCGATCTTCCCCTGATCTACCGGCCCGCTATTTGGGTGTTCTGTCATATATCCAATCTGAAATAAAGCTTTTGTTTGGTTTATGGAGGAATCATGTTTTATGCTCAATGCCCAATGTCCGAAGTACAGAAATGTTCGCTTTTATTAAGAATAATCCGGGTTCATAGTGCTATACTTCAAATGCAAAACTAAAAACCTGATAAGGTTTTTATCATATTATCCTAATTGTATCGTAAAATTCCTATTACATAATACTAAAAGGGGGATATCCATGTTCACAATAAAAAACCATCTGGAAAAACGCAATGGTCACCTCATAATCGGAGGTGTGGATACCATTGATCTGGTTAAAGAATTCGGGACACCACTGTACGTAACGAACGAGCAGCGCATCAGGGACAATTACCGCAGGTACCATCAGGCATTTCCCGAAGCAGACCTCTATTATGCTGCCAAGGCCAATAATAATCTAACAATCATGCGTATCCTGGCACAAGAGGGCGCAGGTGCCGATGTATTCAGTGACGGTGAACTTTATCTTGCCCTGCTTGCAGGAATACCCAGGGAAAAGATACTTTTCAATGGCAACTCCAAGACTGACAGGGAACTGGAAATGGCAGTGGAGACCGGGGTAAGGGTATCAGTAGATTCACTGGATGAGCTGCACACACTAAGCCGGATAGCCTCTTCACAGAAAAAGACCATGGATATAGCCTTGAGGGTCAATCCTGATGTATCGCCTGTGACCCATCCAAAGATAAGTACAGGACTCAAGACCTCCAAGTTCGGGATACCACACAAGGAAGTTGTGGAAGCCTACAAGGAAGCAGTAGAACTTGAAGGGATAAACCCCATTGGTATGCACTGCCATATCGGCAGCCAGATACTTGACACATCCCCGTTCAGCGAAACCATCAACCGTATGATGGACCTGGTTGAACAGGTTACACGGCTTGGTGTGGAACTGGAATTCCTGGATATCGGTTCGGGCCTGGGTATTCCTTACAAGAAAGGTGAGGTCGCACCGACACCTCAGGACCTGTCAGACATTGTACTCCCGATATTCCGGAAGCGGTCCCAGGCAATTGGAGTGGATATAAAGCTTGTGATCGAGCCGGGCAGGTATTTGCTGGGAGATACTACCATCCTGCTTACCTCTGTGAATACGATGAAGAAGGCGGCAAAGAAGTTCGTGGGCGTAGATGCGGGGTTCAACCTGTTGATAAGACCGGTAATGTACGATAGCTATCACCATGTAGTAGTGGCCAATAAGGTGGCTGCCCCAGTCTCCAGTATATATACTGTGGTCGGGCCGATATGTGAGACTGGTGACATACTGGCACATGACAGGGAACTGCCCGCAGTGGAGAAGGGTGATATTGTTGCCATACTTGATGCCGGAGCCTATGGTTTTTGTATGAGCAGCCAGTATAACGGGCGGCCCAGGTGTGCGGAAATACTGGTCAATGAAGGAAAAGTGGATGTTATCAGGAAGGCCGAGAACTTTGATGACCTTATGGCAAAACAACTTGTTCCGGCACGGTTCTTATGAGATTTTAGTTTACAGATTTTTCAAGTATTTACCAGGGTTAACTGAAAAATACGACAGGTTTAAGTGGATTTAAAATGAAAATGAATACACAAATTTTCGACCTATATCTAATGAAATTACCAGTTCCGGAGCGATGGTTTTGACAGTGAAAGTAAACAGGTTTAAATGTGGATATTGTGGTGCATGTGTGAGTGTCTGTCCCCCCGGTGCTCTTGAACTTATTGAAACATGGATCGAAGTGGATGAGACATGCACTGACTGTGGGATATGTGCTAAAATATGTCCGGTTGGGGCGCTGGAGGTCCCAAAATGAAGGACGATTATGATGTAATAGTAGTAGGTGCAGGACCTGGGGGTTCAATGACGGCAAAAACTGCAGCTAATGCAGGGCTGGATGTCCTGCTTATCGAGAAACGACAGCAGATAGGTGACCCGGTGCGGTGTGCCGAGGGTGTAAATAAGAAATATCTTAAGGAATATATCCAGCCGGACCCTGCATGGATATCTGCCGAGGTCAAGGGTTCAAAGATATACGCGCCGGACGGTGCCATGGTTGAGATGAGTGAAAAGATCGCTGGCGCTGAAGTTGGATATGTACTGGAGCGCAAAGTGTTCGACCGTGCGCTGGCCAGGGATGCTGCACTGGCCGGGGCTGAGGTGATGGTCAAGACAAGGGCAACCGGATTGTTGATGGAAGATGGTTTTGTTAAAGGCATTAAAGCAGAACACATGGATGAAAAATATAATATCCGGGCAGATATTGTAGTGGGTGCCGATGGAGTTGAGTCAAAGGTAGGCCGCTGGGCCGGTATTGATACAACCTTAAAGCCCAAGGATATTTGCACCTGTGCCCAGTATCTCATGACCGATATTGAGATTGATACTGATTTTTGTAAGTTCTACGTGGGGCACAAGATCGCTCCATTGGGGTATGTCTGGGTATTCCCGAAAGGTAATAAGATGGCTAATGTCGGGATAGGTATTACAGGTAATATGTCAGGCGAGGTCAGGGCAAAGGAACTTCTGGATGATTTTGTACAGAAGCGTTACCCTGGCGGTAAGGTGATTGAATTTATAGTTGGGGGTGTGCCTATTTGCGGTACAATTGAGAGGACAGTGGCCAATGGGCTTATGCTTGTGGGGGATGCTGCACGCCAGTCAGACCCGGTAACCGGCGGTGGGATATTTAATTCCATATGGGCCGGGGATATTGCGGGCAAGGTGGCAGTCAATGCCATTAAGCATTCGGATGTATCTGCTGAGTTCCTGCAGGAGTATGAGACGAAATGGCGTGCTGGACTGGGGCGTGACCTGGACATGAGTTTGGTTGTCAAGGAGCGGTTTATGAGACTGACAGATGATGAGCTGAATACGCTGGGCCATTCCCTTGAGGGAATTGACCTTGGCAGTGTTACACTTATCGGGCTGCTGTGGGCTCTGTTCAAGGCTAATAAGAAACTATTATGGGACTTGAGGAGCATATTCAAGGGTATTAAGGAAATCGAAATGGAAGCGAGTGTGGAGGTAAATTCATGAACTATGTAGATCTTGGACCTAAATCCGGTGCTTTGTTGTTTAACAGCCTGAAAGATAAGAATAGTATTATACTGGCGGCCAATCCCAGAATTGCCCTTGTGAGCAAGGGTATATTCCAGGCTGCTAAAGATATGGATGCGGCGTTGATCGTTGAGATTGCCAGATCTGAATGTGACCTGAAAGGTGGATACACGGGACTAAACCCGGCCGAGTTCTCGCGCAGGATCAACGAAACAGCCAGGGAGGTTGGATTTGACATATGGGCGTTGCATGCTGACCATATCGGTATCAAGAAGGGCACGCCAGAGGATATCGAGGGTACAAAGGAACTGGTGAACGGCCAGATCGATGCGGGTTTTACCTCATTTGCTATTGATGCGTCCCACCTGTTCAATTTCCAGGGCGGCGACCTGAGGGAGGAGCTGGCCGATAATATCAATGCTACCACCGAGGTTGGAAGGCATATCGAAGATAAGATGGCAGGAAGGGGGTACGGCCTTGAGGTTGAGGTCGGCGAGATAGGCAGGGAGGATGAGTCTGGCAGGGTGTTGACCAGTCCTGAGGAAGGAGTCACTTTTATTACGGCGCTGAACGAGAATGGCATCAAGCCCCATGTGCTGGCCATTGCCAACGGCAGTGCTCACGGCAATACTTATGATGCCGAGGGTAACCTTGTCGAGCAGGTGTCTATCGATATCCCGCGGACCATGGCTGTGGCAAAGGCTCTGAGAGACCATAACCTGGATGTGAGGATTGCCCAGCACGGTATTACCGGCACTCCTCGTGACCTGATTCACAATTATTTCCCGCACGGGGATGTTGTCAAGGGTAATGTGGCTACGTTCTACCAGAATCTGGTGTGGGACCTGTTCAAGGTGTATGAGCCTGAACTGTACAGTGATGTCTGGAACTGGACGCTGGAGAATTACAGGGAGCAGGCTAAGGGTAAGGCTGATAATGAGGTATTTGGCAAGTTCAGCAAGTTTGCTATTAAGCAGTTCTTTGACAGGATCTATGGTGTGAGCGAGGATACGAAGCAGGCCATTACTGCGCTGACGTATGCTGAGACATTGGTGTTCTTAAGGGCGTTCAATGCCGGGGGCACGGCGCAGATCGTCAGGGATTCGATGAGGTAGGGCAGGGTTGTTTTCTCTGGGGCTATTTAGGTAGACCTTATAGGGGATGATTCTAGAATAACGCTATATACAGGCCTTGGACATTTGTCCGGGGTATACCGTGCTGTGACTGCCACTCCCCGCAGGTTTATGGTGTAAACATTCATCTTCATAGCTGAGCTTCTGGCAAAATGGATATAACAGCTTTGAAATGCCAATAAACACCTAGAAAGTGTCAGTTTTTCTAAAATTTCATTATATGGGTTTGGATTGAGGGTATTTCAGGCAATTTTTGATACAATATATGCACAAACTCAATAGAATTAATTCAACTGTATCGAAATGTATTTATGATAGGTGCTAATGAATACGTTACGATTATATCCTATTTTTTGTTATTTTTGGATTTTTAGCAATAATATGTACCTAAACAACTGTAATAGTTAGAATTTACTTAGAATTTCAATTGAAGGATTTGTAAATGAATTTTTTATAAATACACGCCTTAAATACCTCATAAATCAAAAAATAACGAATATACTCTGGAATGCCAGAGCCTCAGCTAATAATGTTTCAGATAACGAAAATATTTATTTGTGATTAGTTATATAAGTGTATATAACGATAGAAGAGATAAAGAAATGAGGTGAGAAAATGGCGGTAAGCAGCGAGATGAATATACTTCACTATCCACAATTGGATACTGTTCTTATGGTTGAAGAAACTATAAAAGAGCATAGCGGTGAATATAAGAAAAAATCTCTATGGGAGCACTTACCAAAGAAGATGATGTATCAGACCTATAATGTTACAATAAATTATCTTCTGGATTCTAGTAAGATAGCGATTGATAACGAAGGTAAGATTTGTTGGATATGGAATCCTGAGCTTGTAAGGAGATATCTTTCGGATTCTTCCTTGGCTGTAAGGTGATTTATTGGAATCCCGTGTAGTTTTTGCCGATTCCAAGTTAAAGGAAGCGTTTGATAAATTAAAGGATACCCGTACTGAAGATAAGAATCTTTATATGTGGCTCAATCGTGCTTTTGATGATCTATCTAATGATCCATTCTGTGGCATTCAGATTCCGAAGAAACAAATACCGAAGATTTACATAAAGAAATATGGTATAGATAATTTATGGAAATATAACTTTCCGAATGCATGGCGTTTGATATATTCTATAGCTCGTGATGAAATCATAGTTGTTACAATCATTCTTGAATGGATAAATCATAAAGAATATGAAAAGCGTTTCAATTATTAAATTCAGATATTTTGTTTCTCCATAAACCTTTCCCGCCAAAATCTTTAACTTTCCGTTCGCACCTGTTCGGTGCTCACTCCATGCTTATTAGCCATGGACAACAGGTTCATATACGCTCCCTCGGTTGGTAGCCCGATCAGCTCATCCCACCAGTCCACCACACACTTTGCATCACAACAAGGGAATCACGCCACTCCTCTGCTCTAAATAGAGCCATTGCTTGCATAACACGCTCGTGAATCTTGTGTCGATTCGGCTGTTTGATGCGCACAATCAGAATGCTGTGGTGGAGTTCCTCAATTGTGTCTCCATTGGCCAGCATGTGTATAATCTGGTGGACAGGGATACGGGTCCCTTTGATGCAAGCCTGCCCGTGGCAAATCTTTGGATTGATTGAAATACAGGTTATGCTCATATGTATTGTATGCCAGGATATATTTCACAACCACGTCCCAGCCATTGCCCATAAAGCCATGGTAGCAACCCAGAGCCCAGAGATGTTCTCCGCACCATTCCTTCAAATGGGATAATTCCATCCAGGGCATTCTGTTACTTCAACCTTTGATTACCCCGGACAAATAACTCACGAAGTATTTTGGTAGATATTCAACCAATATTTGCACATGATCTGGATTTACACTATCACAGCCTTTCAGCCCCCACATCCTCTCCGTCCTCTCAAACCTCTACACACGGAAATCTGCCATCAAAACCAAAATATGCCCGTATTTCCAGACTAATTCACAACCCACGCATTTCTTGTTTTATTAAAATCGCGGGCTGCATGTAGAATTGTCAGAATTAAAACCTGTTCAGTTTCTAACCTGTAGATAATCCTGTAATTCTGGAAAATAATCTCCCTGATATTTTCTTCTTCAGCTTCCGGAACTCTATGCCCCATTTCAGGAAAAGTCTCCAACCTTTCTACTGCTTCAATAATTCTCTCGATGAACAAGGATGCATAATATTCTGAACCACCTTTAATGTAATCCCTGATACTTTCAAGGTCTTGAGGAGCTGGTTAAGTCCACAGGATCCTCATTGCGGAAGAAACCTCTTCTTAACATCATCATGAGACACGATGCGCCCTTCTTCAGCAGCTTTCAGGGCGACTGCTAACTTCTTTTTAACATAGAACTCATACATGATGTCGTCCCAGGTAACCTGGTCAGGCAACTTCTCGATGAGTCTCTTTGCTTCTTTTTTAGCAATGCTCATAACTAATTTTCACCTAAATATTGTGTGTATTAATAACTTTCCTGATTTTCTATACCAGATTCATATTTTGATTATGTAATGATTTAACTGAGCCTCTGGCAAAATGGATATAACAGCTTTGAAATGCCAATAAACACCTAGAAAGTGTCAGTTTTTCTAAAATTTCATTATATGGGTTTGGATTGAGGGTATTTCAGGCAATTTTTGATACAATATATGCACAAACTCAATAGAATTAATTCAACTGTATCGAAATGTATTTATGATAGGTGCTAATGAATACGTTACGATTATATCCTATTTTTTGTTATTTTTGGATTTTTAGCAATAATATGTACCTAAACAACTGTAATAGTTAGAATTTACTTAGAATTTCAATTGAAGGATTTGTAAATGAATTTTTTATAAATACACGCCTTAAATACCTCATAAATCAAAAAATAACGAATATACTCTGGAATGCCAGAGCCTCAACTGTTTTGAATTGCTAAATTCACAATCACATCTCAAACTTCTAACGCTCCACCAGCTCCACCAGCTCCCCCCACTCCCACACACAGCACCACAAAAGACTAAATATTTCTAACTCAAATACCATAACCCATTACATTAACTATAAGGAGAGAAACATTTTGGATAAAAACATCACATATTTCGAAAAGCCTGGGGAATTAAACTCCCCCGCCGTCATCGAAGCCGTCAAAACCCGTGCCCTTGAACTGGACATCAGGGAAGTAGTGATTGCCAGCACCACAGGCAAGACCGGAGCAGCTATGGCAGAAGCCCTGAAAGATACTGATATAAAAATAATCGTGGTCACCCACCAGTACGGCACAACTGAAGAAGGAAAATGGGATATGGAAAGCCAGTACGTCTCCCGGTTGAACGAAATGGATGTGGAGATCGTATCCCAGTCACATTTGTTCTCAGGTGTAGAGAAGTCATTGTCCAAAGATACAGGTGGGATAAGCCGGATAGAGATTGTAGCTGATGTACTACGCAAGCTTTTTGGCAAAGGTTTCAAGGTTGCCGTGGAAGTAGTGCTAATGGCAGCGGATTCCGGCGCACTTACAATGGAAAATGAGGTCATTGCAGTGGGCGGGACAGCCTACGGCGCAGATGTGGCCTGTGTAATCAAACCCGCACATTCCAATAACTTTTACGGCCTCCAGATAAGGGAGATCATCTGTATGCCAAGGGATAAATAAGTTTTATTTGCTGAATTTCCAAATATTAACCACAAACTCCTTAAATGCATAAGAAACAATAATATAGTTAAATTATCTTTACCGAGGTGTTAATAAACATATGAAAAAATGGAAAACAGACTGGGGACTGCAAAGCAGGATGTTCCTCACAATGTTTTTGCTTGCAGTAGTGTACCTGTTCTTCCTGGCAGTTTTATTTTCCCAGGGTGCGGGCATGAATATAATGCTCATCTTCATTGGAGGATTCATGTTCCTCCAGTATTTCATGTCAGATAAGCTGGTCCTGTGGAGTATGGGGGCCAAGATCGTATCTGAAAGTGAACAACCAAAACTTCATGAAACGATCACCCGGTTGTGTGCCATAGCAGATCTGCCAAAACCTAAAGTGGCTGTTGTTGACAGCCCTATGCCAAATGCTTTTGCAACAGGCCGGAACCCGAAGAAGTCCGTAGTGGCTGTAACCACCGGTTTAATGAAGACATTGAACCAGGGCGAACTGGAAGCAGTGCTTGCCCATGAACTCAGCCATGTAAAGAACCGGGACGTCATGATAATGACCATTGCAGGCTTCCTCTCAACAGTGGCTTTCTTTCTTGTACGGTATCTGTTATTCTTCGGAGGAGGGCAAAGAAGTAGAGAGTCGGGCGGTATTATGGCAGCATGGCTGGTATCGATCGTGGTATGGATAGTAAGCCTCATACTTATCAGGACGCTTTCCAGATACCGTGAGTTCGCAGCAGACAGAGGGGCGGCCCTGATCACTGGTGCACCCTCGAACCTGGCTTCTGCCCTCATGAAGATCAGCGGCATCATGCCCAGGATACCCAAAGACGACCTGAGAAAGGTCGAAGGCATGAATGCATTCTTCATAATCCCTGCATTATCGGGCTCTTCAGTCATGAAACTGTTCTCAACCCACCCATCCGTTGAGAAACGCATTGCTGCGCTTGAAAAATTAGAAACAGAGTTGGAATTTTAATGGGATTCCTTGATGCTATACTGGGTAAGAGTAAACTTCCAAAAGCTAAGGTAGATAAACTCTTTGCCATTTCCACAGCCAGCATTACCCTGGACGTTAACCTGGGACTAAAACCTGTAGGGTCAGCAGGTATCTGTTTCAAATCTATGGAATCATCCAGGTATGCAGCTGCACGTTTGGAAATAGAAGAACTGCTCCAATATAGCTGTAAGGAGACAGGTACTGAATACAAGGTGCAAAAGGACGAATTCAATTATTTATGGGTGATACTGAAAGACCCGGATTTTGAAGACCTGGTAACCAACATCCATCTTATCTCACAGACCCTGATCGAGCATGGGTTCAGTGAACAGCTTTTATGCGCCATCTACCGATTCCAGGGTGAAGGTACGGTTTACTGGATATATAATTATAAGCAGGGGGCTTACTATCCATTCGTGCCCAAAGGAAGTCACCAAAGGGATAACAAACTGGAATTCAGGCTCAGGTCAGTCATGGAAAGCGAACTTCCCATAGAAAAAAATGTGGAAAAATGGTACCCCCTCTGGGGAATACCATTATAATTCTGCGAATTAATCTTCGATAAGACCTTCACCTTTGAATATCCCGGTAGCTTCTCCCAGGGTCAGGTCTGCAGGTGGTACAATGATGTCTGATTCCACGATCTCGGCATCGTCCAGAGGCTTGCCATTTTCTTTTATCATGGCAATAAGCTTACCCAGATCTTTTTTGAAATCACTTTCATTTTCTTTAGCTACGTAATCCACGATCCGGTTGTCAATGACATTCAGTTCGTCAAGCAAACTGCTGGATACCTGGAACTGTCCCTCGCCCATTATCCTGACAATCATTTGCCCACCTCCTCCTTTAAGGATTCAAGTTCTGATTCAATATTGCTGGTGGCACTGATCTTGGCAAGCTCCTTTTCGATATCGTCATCTCCTCCGGTAAAGTCTTCAAGTGTACCCGCCTCAAGGAGTTCATCCAGTGCGGCCGAGCGTGCCTTCATGTCCTCTGTTTTCTCCTCAGCCCTCTGGACAGCCAAGCCTACATCTGCCATTTCCTCGCTGATACCTGTTATCGATTCAGTGATCTTGACCTGCGCTTCTGCAGCAGAGTACTGGGCCTTGATGGTCTCCTTTTTGGTCCTGAAGGACTCGACCTTGGCAGACAGTCTTCTTTCTGTGGCCTGGAGCTTCTCCTGTTCTTTATTCAGGTCATCGATCTGCTGGTCAAGGGACTGGACCTGGGACATAAGACCGTTCTTCCTCTCTAGTGCAATGCGCGCCAGGTCTTCCCTGCCTGCCTTGACTGCATCCCGGGCCTGGCCGCTTAACTTATCGATATTCAGGTTCAGTTTTGCCTTTTGCAGTTCAAGCCGTTTCTTGGAAGTGGTAACCTCGGCTACACCTCGTTTAACATTCTGCAGCAATTCAAGCTGCTTCTGGTAAGAGTAATCCAGGGTTTCCCTTGGATCTTCCATCTTGTCTACCAACTTGTTCATTTTTGCTTTTACTACAGTTCCCATTCGATTCAATAAACCCATATTATGTACTCCTTTCTTGTAGCGATATTTATTTTGCCTTCCAGCATTTATATTACATTCCAGTATTTAACTTTCATACCAATATTCAAATTTCATTCGCATTTAATTTGGAATAATCTATAATCTCTTTTTTATTAATAGTCCAGAACCATATAAGTAATTACCATTTATCTTTTTCACAAAATTTGATAATCTATATAAACTTCTCTAACAATCTAAGACTAAACTAATAATTAAAGGTGATATCAGTTGCGTGGAAAAATCTTCAAGCAGGATATGCAAATGTTCGCACTTTTCGGGTTTATGCTTCTCCCGATCTTTTACCTGAGCTATACCAACAAACTGGGAGGACAGTGGAACATAAACCCCATTGTACTGTTCATACTAATTGCAGCCATGTTACTGCTGTCGTTCGTTGAAATCCCCATCTACAATATCAGGACAAAGAAGCCAGAATTTTCAGATGAGAAAAAGGAACTACTTGGTGAGTTTTATTCGGTCCCGCTGTCAGATGAGATGGAGGGTGGGGATGAACTGGTACTTAAAACATCCATAACCCTGAATTTAGGCGGTTTTATCCTGCCAGTCATCCTTGCAGCATATGTGGCCTTCAATAATCCGGGTTTTGCAGCCCTGGAAATAATGATGATAATTATAATAGCCACCCATCTGCTCTCAGAGATCAAGGCCGGGATAGGCATCGTTATACCCAATTATATAGGCCTCATACCAATTCCGTTCGCCCTGATACTGGACCCTGGAAACGCTGCCACCGTGGTGCTGGTCTCTGGTGTGCTTGGTATCCTTATCGGAGTAATAACATCACTCTTCAACATCAACGAGAATACTGAAGGAAGCCCTTCCATAAACCTTGGGGGGGTAGGCAGTTTCGAGGCCGTCTATATTACGGTGTTGATAGCCGCACTTTTGACCTACTTACCTATGTAGTTCATATCCTGATATAGCGGTCGTTTCACCATTGATCCGGCTGCGGTTCCATTTCCTGATATCCGGTTTTATATCCTGATATAGTGGGCCGCTTCACCAAGTTCTTCCTCTATGCGGAGAAGCTGGTTGTATTTAGCAGTACGTTCGCTTCTTGCAGGTGCTCCGGTCTTGATAAGTTCGGCACCAAGTGCAACGGAAATATCAGCAATAGTACTATCTTCGGTTTCTGCGGACCTGTGACTTACCACGACATCATACCCGTTACCCTTTGCTGTGGCAGCCGCATCAAACGCCTCGCTTAAACTCCCTATCTGGTTCACCTTGAGCAACAATGCATTACATGCACCCATTTCAATTCCCTGTTTAAATCGTTCCACGTTGGTAACGAAGAGGTCATCGCCTACGTTTATGACATCTGGCAGTTCAACACCAAGAGCTGCAAAATCATCAAAGGCTTCTTCGTGGAAACCATCTTCAATATAAATAATAGGATAAGTGTCGACCAGTTCAACATAATAATCCACCAGTTCACAACCGGTAAATTTCTCACCATCCACATTATATTTCTCACCATCAAAGAACGATGTTGCAGCAGAGTCTATACCAATAGTGATATCATCTTCTGTATAGCCTGCTTCTTCGATGGCCTCGGCAATTGCTTCCATTGCATCATTGGTTTGGTCGATCGGGGGGGCATACCCACCTTCATAACCTACATTGGTGGCACTATTGCCGTATTTTTGTTCCAGGACATCCCCCAGGACATGATATGTCTCGGTCGCCCATCTTAAAGCTTCCCTGAAGGTTTCGGCTCCTTTTGGCTGTATCATGAACTCCTGAATGGATAATTCATTACCTGCATGCTGTCCACCGTTTAAGATGTTCAGGGTTGGGACCGGCAGTGTGAATGAATTTACTCCTCCCAGGTATTGATATAATGGTAGTCCGTATGAATCGGCTGCTGCTCTGGCCACGGCCATGCTGACACCCAGGATGGCATTGGCACCCAAACATGACTTGTCATCAGTACCATCCAGTTCGATCATCATCTGGTCGATCTCACGCTGGCGTCGAACATCCATTCCGACAACCTTCGGGCCCAATATAGTGTTAACATTATGTACAGCTGTTTTCACTCCCTTGCCCCTGTACCGATTATCTTTGTCCCGCAGTTCAAGTGCTTCATTTGAACCGGTAGATGCACCGCTGGGAACACTGGCACGTCCAAAACCTCTTGTCCTGAAGTCACTGGAATATGTCTTTACCTCCACTTCTACAGTAGGATTGCCTCTGGAGTCAAGAATCTCTCTACCAAATACATTTTCTATTACGAAATCCACGGGATATCACCAATAAGTAATTGTATTTATATGTATTAAAACATAGACATTTTTCATGCACAGGATAGCAAGAAAGTCGAAGTTATCTGTGTAAACAATGTCAAAAAAGCGATAAAAAAGAAAAGGGGCTCAGATGACCCCTGTAAAAAAGTTATTCTGTCTTCAGGCTTTCCAGTGCCGCCAGTGCCATCTGCCTGTACACCGATGCGTCGGTGTTGTAATGCTCTTTTGCACGCACTGCATCAGGATTATCGCTGTTCAGGCCTTTGACACGCTCAAGTGTACGCTGTGTGGTTTCCACTACCCAGCGGTCCCTGGTTGGAGCATCCACAATATGTATGCTCTCAGGCCTGACCGATGTCAGGATCGTACCATCCTCGGTCTGGAACGTGCTGGGCTTCCCGACGACGGCAAGGTACTGGGGAGCTTCGATATTTGCCATGACCTGGGCTGCTTCCGGCTGGTACTGACCGGCATAGATGAGAAACGCTCCTGTGGGGTCCACTACCCTGGCGCGCCAGTACTCGGCTTCGTTGCCGATATCCTCCTTTTCTGTCAGCGTACCAACTATTAACATCCTGTTTACCTTGGCACCTGTGGGTGTAAGTAGATATTGTGGTGAGTACTGGTCATTGCTGTCCTTGAAGGATAAGTTTGAATCCCTGAATTCCTGGGCAAAGATGCGGTATGCAACTTCTCTTGTATATTGTCCTGCCATAATTCACACCTCCATCTGTGCGATAATTGTATCCATCTGGTCTAATTCGAGAGGAGGCAGTAACGAAATATCCTCTACCAGTATATTCCTGTCAAGCTTCGGACCTTTCACTAAATAATACCTGCCCAATAGCTTTTCTTTGAACATTTCAAGGACCACTGACTGGTCAAGGGCCTCTGTAGCCATTTGTTTTGCTTCATCCAGGGTGATACCTGTAAGTTGTTCTGAAATCTCGCGGTTCAACAGTGAATCCTGTACACACACCCCATCATCCATGACGGCCTTGATCCTCAGGTCATATGATCCTTCGACTTTACCGTGCTCGCCGCACACCCCTTTTATCAGGGCGCGGTTGCATTCTGGACATCTCTTTATCAGGCCGGAACCTGACTGGATATCCACCATTGCACCTGAGAACTCAATAGTTAGAGTACCTATCTCGATATCTTCAGTTATCTCTTCTATCAGGCTGGTCCTGTTAAAATTGATCTGGAACCTTTCCTGGAAGCTGTCAGTAACCACGTTCTTGAACAGGTAGCTTTTCCCTTCAACCAGTGAAGGCAGTTCAGCCTTTGCCCATTTAATGAATTTAATTGTCCCGGTCTCGTCCCCCATCAATCCTGCCTGGTCGATACTTTCGTGGGTACTATCCCATAATTGTGCCACCTTGACAGAGATATTGATCCATTTCCCCTCAGTTGTTATGTCGCTTACTTTTACGGTAGGTGCTTCAGCCTGCTGGGTATTTACCTCAATATCTTCAGTTATCTCCTCTATCTGGCTGGTCCTGTTAAAGTTGATCTGTAACCTTTCCTGGTAGCTGTCAGTAACGACGTTCTTGAACAGGTAAGTTTTACCCTCTTCAAGTGCAGGCAGTTCAGCCTTTGCCCATTTATTGAATTTTATAGTTCCGGTTTCATCCCCCATCAATCCTGCCTGGTCGATACTTTCATGGGTGTCATCCCATAATTGTACCACTTTGGCAGATATATTGATCCATTTCCCATCTGATGTAATATCACTTACCTTTACGGTAGGTGTTTCACCCTGCTGGACAAAGAATTCTCCTCTGGGGATGTTATATTCCTTTAGAAAATAATTGACTACACTTCTGCGTGCTTCTTCCTGCGGGACCTTGAACTCGTTTAAGAGTTTGTCAAGTCTGCTTTCTATTTCACTGATAGGGATATTATATCCTTTCTGACTAAAACGCTCTTCAATTTCTTTTGCAATTTCTTTATTCATTCTTCATACCTCAAGCCTCCAGTTTGTTTGGTTTAGGGAGACAATTGTTACATATCTTGTCAAGTTAATATACTTAACCGGAGAGCGGGGTGAAAGTATTCAATTGTATTGTACTATTTTACGCAAAGTGGGTTTATTAAACTTGTTTAACCAAGCTGTCCCAAAACAATTTCGCATTATACAATTAGTCCATAATTATCCTGCTAAGGTTCTTTTAACTTTTATCAACTGTATGTTCGCCTGAAAGAGATAAACAATGTTTGAGTTGTATACTTGCTTTTAATTTGAGACAGCATGTTAAATTGTGTTGCTTAACTACCTGTCCGCTGGAAGGGGTGCACTCCAGTTTTGTATTTCTGCAGGATTGCCAAAATTCTATAGTTCTATTCCTGCGCTCGACTGTTTAGTTAGCGGAATATTATAGCTGTTCATCTATTTCCACGATGTCTTTATCCCGCCTGTGATATCCCATCTTCTCAACCAGCTCCCTGGCGGTATCCAGACACTTACGTGCATCTTCGTTCCTGCCCATTGCCATGTACAGCCGTGCATATCCCAAATGGCAGTCCGCCTGGTGCAGCCCCATTCCCCCTCGTTTGGCAATGGTCATCGCCTCATCCATGTCGTGCTGCGCCTGTTTGAATTCACCTTGTGCCCTGTACATCTCAGCCCTGGCAAGCAAGCCGCGAGGCAATTCATGCTGAGTTCCTGCCTGCCGCAACCCGTCCACTGCCTGGTTCAGGTGCTCTTTTGCCCGTGTGAAATCTTGGCTACACTCTTGTAGAACATGGAGAAGATGCGCTCTTCCGAGGGAGAGGTGGTCGAGGGCAATGTCGAGAAGCCAGTTCCCACTTCTTGCTATTTCAATCGTCTGCTCAGCCCGGCTCAGCACTTCCTGATACTTGCCCTGGCTCAGCAGCAGGTTACAGTATAGAAAACCCTGTAATGAATACATCATAGGATACTCGGGCTTATCCTCTTTTTGCATCTCCTCAGCCTCACGGAAGAGAGATTCGGCTTCAGACTGGGTGCCAGCCTGTTGCAGGGCGTCTGCCAGAGCAATACGCTTGCTCATTCGCTGAAAAGCATCGCCGCTTCTGTCAGCAAGGTTAACGCTCTGTTTGGCATACTCCTGGGCTTGGGCAATGTCACCAATGGTCAGGTACAGTTGGCTGAGGTTGCCGGCTGGTATGGCAGCCTTCTTCCAATCTTTTAGCGCAATAATAGCATCTAACACGGCTTTCAGGGGCTGCACTGCCTCCTTCAGACGGCCAAGCGCCCGCAGATCAAAGCCAGCCTCGTTTAGGACATAGGCTTTAGATGTTTCTCTAAGCTCAGCCACCGGCTTGTCCCAGAGTGAATAATAGAACCCGGAGACTGCAACCAGATCAGCGCCAAACGCTCCAAGTTTTTTAATATTGAAAGCCTCATCCCTTCTTCGAATCCGGTGCCAGTACACCTCATACATCGCATCCTGGTACCTGCCTGCCTGACAGCCATGTGCAACTGCGGAATAGAGCGGATTCATATCCTCGATGGTATCTGGATATTCTCCAGCAATCTCTTTAAGGTGTTCGTAGAGACGGTTGTTCCCTTCCTGCCAGGCTTCAGGGTACTCACCCTTAAGCTGCTCGCTGAAATGTTCCCGCACCAGGGGATGAGCATCCAGGAGGTCTGGCTGGTGCCTGCTCTCGGAGGCAATCAGTCTCTCCTCACGCAACTTGTGAATGAGGCGCAGCCAGTCACCCTCAGACAACCCCTGGATGTGCTCTGTCAGATTCGGAATCGCCGGGGCTGCTGCAAGTGCCGCGATAGCTCCGGCGTTGGCAGGGTGGTCGAAGAGACCTAGCATCCTCAATACATCCACTTCCGGTCCCTCGCCAAAGCGACGTTCAAACGCCGCTATCATCCTGCGCGGATGCCGCCCTTCTCTTACCGGAATGTCCAGGTCCGGTATCCCGGAAGCGTTGGAAATGTTGTGCCCGGGGATTTCGTGCAGGTAGACACCAAGCAGGCTGACAGCAAGGGCATGGTTGCCAAAATCACGAACAGCCCTTTCCAGTTCGGGATCACTGCCCTGCACGCCGCTCACCCGCAGAAGAGCCCGCCCTGCCTCAGCCGAGATCAGCTCCAGTTCCTCCTGGCAGACGGTCTCCTGAAACGGTGCCAGGTCAGGCACTGCTTCACGGGTGGTTACGACACACAAGCCCGGGTTCTGGCGGGCAAGCTCGGAAATGACAGTTGCCAAAGCCGGATCCTTGATCTTCCCGCGCTCGTAGTCATAGTGGGATTGGAGCGGTTCCAGTCCGTCCAGCACCAGCAGGGTCTTATTCTCCCGTATCAGCCCAGCCAGCCGCGCTCCCTTGTCCCATGGCGAGCCTGCGCTGGGGTCGGGATCACCGAACCAGTCAAGCGCTTCAGCAATGAACAGGTCGGCTGATGTGACCTTCTCACCAGTTCCCTGGCTGTAGAATGACCATGCAAAGACCCGGCTTGCCCCGCGGTAGTTATCAGCCCCCATGCGCTCAAGCCACTTGTTGACAAGGGTGGACTTTCCAACCCCGCCCCACGCTACAAAGCTGACAATATGAGTATGATCCGATTCCCAGGCTTGATCCAGCATCTCCAGTTGCTTCTGTCTGCCGAAGAGCTCTTCTCCTGTCATCGGGAGACGACGGATGTCGATTTTTTTGGGAGGGGACCAGTGCGGGATTGGCTCCGGAGGTTTGTACCCGGGGTTGTCGATAATCTCAAAAATGTTTTCTGCCACTTCGGCAAAGACCTCATCCGGTTCATCCCTGAAATCTCTGGAGACCGATTTACCATCACGAGGCAGCATCTGGATATCTTTTAGCCAGGGGACGGCTTTCCAGAGGCAGGGTCGCAGCAGTACTGGAATCAAGACCATTCCATCCTTTTCACGGCGTTCCAGCAGGTAGGGGATCTCTTCTTTCGTGCAAAAGTCAGAGGACAGATAATCAGCCGATATCAGGCATACAGTCACAGCTGCACGGTCCATGACCTGTTTGATTTCGTTGAACCACTTGCCTCCTGGATCAATCTGCCGGTCATCCCAGATGGTGATGCGGTCCTGCTTTTCCAGCACCCCCAGTTGGGGATGCAGGAGGTCTTTATAGGCTTCGTCCTTGTGGCTGTAACTGATGAAGACAGTGGGCAGGGTCATGGCATCGCCTTCCATTTATGATCCTCCGTTTTATCAATTTTATAAAATTTTGAAATTCTGGAAATACAGTATAGTTCTCCACGACTTCATATCCATGACCCGCCGAGCCACGATAGCATCCGGGGAGCCCATAGATGATCTTTGCATCATTTCCTGGGACGCAAGTATTGTATTGTTCATATTATGTTCCCCTTGTTTGATTATCCTGGTTACATTCTGCATCCTGCACACATGCTGTCAATCGCTCGCAAAGTACATGCCTGAATTGCAAGCATACGGACAAACGGTTCATAGATGCTTATATCCATATTCACTGTGAGCAAATCCCATAAAAAGTTAGCGAAAAAATATAAATCTGATCCTGTTAACTTAACGTCAGATTCAGCACGTCGCATCTGTTTGAGATAGCAGAACAGGTTTATGTGTGCGAAAATCTTTGACGGTGTGGATTTTGACAGTATTACTGCTTGTAAATCCCTTCCCGTCTGCCAACCTTTAAAATAAGGATATCAGTTTCATTAACAGAGAATATAATCCTGAAATCTCCCACTCTAATACGATAAGTCCCTTCTCGACCCCTGATTTTCTTATATGGAAGAATATATGGATTTCCTTCAAGTAGTTTTAATTTTTCTACAATCCTGCGTTTGTCGTCATTAGAAATACGTTCAAGATAACCAGCAGCTTTTTTGCTTAAAAATAATTTAAAAGTCATGAAAGGTCAGTGAGAGATATTTTATTACCTTTATTCATATCATCTTCAATTTCATCGAGCTCTTTCATTTCATCTACTGAAAGGTCTTCAAAGCCCAGGAAATGGTCGATTTTTAAATTTATTAAAGTGAGCTGCCCTTCAATTTGTATTAAATGGGTTATTATTTCTCTGTCAATAGCAGTGCTCATATTTATTAAGATAGTTTGAAAGGTAATAATGGTTTTGTAAATATCACATCCTAACCATAAACAGACATCACGTCGGATTCAGCACGGCCCCACAATACTCACAATCCTGCATCAAATCATCAACTGTAGTCAGCACCTGCTCGCTACGGCTGCGGTCCCGGTAAACAGTAATGCCCTTACACTCCAGCGTATATGCCAGCCTGAAAGCCCTGACCACATCCTCTTTTGTAGCATCGTGCCTGAAATTAATGGTCTTTGATACCGCATTGTCAGCATATTTCTGGAAAGCAGCCTGTACCCGGATATGCCACTCGTACCCAATATCATGTGACGTGACGAACAAACGCTGTACAGCCCCTGGCACATCAGGCATACCCTGTACCGAGCCCCTGCTTGCTATACGCTCCATAAGTTCAGGCGAATAGAACCCTTCCTGCCTGGCCATCTGCTCGAAATACGGATTGGTGACCAAAAATTTCTCGCCTTCCATCACAGTCTTCACATATGATACAGCATAAATAGGTTCAATTCCGCTACTGCATCCTGCTATCATGCTGATGGTACCTGTGGGTGCTATGGTTATCCGTGTCGCATTGCGCACTTCTGGCCTGCCCGGGCTGTCATAGATACTGCCCCTGAAGTTCCCGAACACACCCCGGCGCTGTGCAATCTCCACTGATGCCTGCACTGCCCGGTTGCAAATAAAGGTCATGACCTCTTCAGCCGCCTGCGCAGCCTCAGTGGAATTGTAAGCTATGCCTAAGTGTATGAGCATATCAGCAAATCCCATCACACCCAGCCCTATCTTCCTGTTCCCCTTGACCATAAGGTCTATCTGTTCAAGCTGGAACTGCTCCAGGTCTATCACATTATCCAAAAACCGCACTGCAATATCCACGGTACGGCCAAGTTTATCATAATCAATGCTGCTGCCATCTACCATTTTATCCAGGTTGATCGAACCCAGGTTGCAGGCCTCATAGGCCAGCAGTGGCTGTTCCCCGCAGGGATTGGTTGCCTCTATTGTCCCAAGCCCGGGTGTAGGGTTATCCCGGTCAATGCGGTCCAGGAACAACATACCCGGCTCACCACTCTCCCATGCCGAGGCTGCTATGAGGTTGAATATCTCAATTGCATCCTTGCGACGGGTGACCTCACTGGTGCGGGGGTTTATTAATTCATAGGATTCCCCTGCCTCTACAGCTTCCATGAATGTATCACTCACGCCTACAGACAGGTTGAAATTGGTCAGCACACCGGGTTCGTGCTTTGCAGTAATGAAATCCACAATATCAGGATGGTCCACCCTGAGAATCCCCATATTGGCACCCCTGCGGCGTCCCCCCTGTTTGATAGCCTGGGTGGCGGCATCGAACACTTTCATAAATGATACCGGACCGCTGGCAATCCCGCCTGTGCTGCCTACTATATCCCCCTGTGGCCGCAGCCTGGTGAAACTAAAACCCGTGCCTCCGCCGCTTTGGTGTATGATGGCTGCACTCTTCAGGGTCCCGAATATCTCATCAAGTGAATCGCCTACCGGCAGGACGAAACAGGCTGCAAGCTGCTTGATACGGGTGCCTGCATTCATCAGGGTGGGTGAGTTGGGCAGGAATTCAAGGTTTGACATGACCGAGTAAAACTCCTGCGCAGAACCTGCTGTGTCCCTGTACAGTTCGTCGGCAGATGCTACATAACCGGCAACCCTGCGAAACATCTGCTCAGGTGTTTCAGTCACTTGGCCGTATTCGTCTTTTAGCAAGTACCTGCGCCTGAGCACTTTTAGTGCATAATCTGATAGTTCCAATACATACCAGCCCTGTAAATCGATAAATACAACATTATATAATTCAATTCCTTGTACTATTAAAGTTGGTGAAAAGGAACATGGAAATTCTGCTGCATATCTGCTGTGCCCCCTGTGCCACCTATACGGTAAAGGCGTTAAGGTCTGGCGGCTTTGATCCGGTTGGCTATTTCTATAACCCAAATATCCATCCGTTCAGAGAGTACAGACGCAGGTTTGAAACTTTGCAGCAGTATGCAGAGGCAGTGGAACTGGATGTGGTATACAAGGACGAATACATGCTTGAGGATTTTATCAGGCAGGCCCTTGAGGTCGATGACAGGTGCGCTCTGTGTTATTCCCTGCGGCTTAAGGAGGCTGCCAGACAGGCATCGGATATGGGTATCCCCAGTTTCACGACAACGCTGCTGATATCCCCTTACCAGAAACATGAGATGATAAGGGACATTGCCAGCGGTCTTGCATCTGAATACGGCGTGGAGTTCTATTACCAGGATTTCCGTGAAGGATATAGGGAGACCTTCCAGTTATGCCGCGACCTGGGACTGTACCGCCAGCCGTACTGCGGCTGCATATTCAGTGAAAAGGAGAGATATTACCGCAAGCTTGTGGATGAGTGAGATGTTATCTGAATAGGGTATATGAAAATTTTTGACAGCCTGGCATTAGTGTGTTTATCTTGCACGGTTCCGTTTGCCTGGCTATTTGTATTGGTGGGGGCCAGCCTTTAAGGGATGTCAAGGTAGTTTTTGCAGTTGGAGTGTGGTACATTCGAAAAGTTAATTAATTATGTCATTGATTGTAGAATGTGGGAGGGAAATATTCCTTGAAATCGTCATATACAGGCCGGGGACATTTGTCTGGGATATATCGGTGACTGCAGATGATGGGATTTTTTATGCTCGGTTAAAAAATAAAATATTTCCAACAACTTTCAGTATAAATAA
>Ga0255401_1020_pt1 | contig 26019 bp, 25 predicted proteins | sample ANMaggSSYBR01F13_FD_182110 | JGI IMG/M metagenome (GOLD analysis project Ga0255401, IMG submission 182110) | Sediment cell enrichment communities from methane seep in Santa Monica Basin, California, United Staets - ANME aggregate JGI... | ecosystem: Environmental > Aquatic > Marine > Cold seeps >...
TATGCCAAAAAACGCAATTTGTTATGATCTTTGTATTTACAAAAAACATTTTTAAAGCAGAAATAAAAGTCGATGACGAACTGAAGCCATAGAGCGCGATACCAACATGACTTATCAGCCTTTTGCACAACGAACTGTCAGTCCTTCATTGAAGGAACTACGAATATAAAACTATATTTAAACCAGGCTGATTAACTGCTTCATAAAAATGAATTACTGGGAATACAGACGATAAAAAAGGAACTTGCATCAAATAAATTATTTTAAAACCGGCTTTTTAAAAAAAGACTTTGAATAAATAAAAGCAATGTCATTGGTGGGGTTTGCCCTGCCGAGGCTTAGTGTTTCATATAAACAACCTTGGTTGCAAGGTAGAAAATTGTTGTGACCGTCGTTGCCCCTAAAAAGCCAATGAACTCTCCTACCTCAACCCATGAAAATATAACAGAAGCAGGTGCAGAAAACGGTTTTCGGTCAAGCAAGACATCAAGGACAACGTTGGTATCAAATAAAATATTCATAAATATTTCTTTTCAAGGTATTTTTTATAATCTTCTTCTGACACCTTTCCTTTTTTGAGTGACCCCCTCAGAGAACGTGTTAGAGGAGAAATTTCTCTTTGCTTATCTGATAACTTCTTGTTAATGAGCGCAAAATAATCAGCAACAATTTTAGAAACAGATTTACCGGTTTTAGCTGAATATGACTTTGCGTTTTGAATTAAATCTTCATCAAGCCGTAATGTTAATTTAGAATTCATATAGCACCTCCAAATATAATGACGTATAAAATATTTTGTATATGTACGCCACTAAAATAAGTTTGTCAAGTTTGGATAACCAAACTCACCGACAGCGATGGCCGTCACGGTCGCGTGTGAAAAGAAGGATGCCGGAAAAAGCATGATTTTCATCACTCCAGATTAGAGCTATTGTTATTTAATTTATATGATAGTATAGTAATTAAATATACGCCAACAGTTTATGGTTTACAATTAATGGTTAAAATGCTTCAGTCATTGCATTTTTCATTGAAAACACCGTAAACCTAACAACCTGAGTAGTTACAGTAAATGGCTTACAAAAAACATCTGCATTACAAATATATTTTCGGACCGGTTCCCTCGCGGCGGCTTGGTTTATCTCTGGGTATTGATCTTATGCCTCACAAGACATGCACGCTCAATTGCGTTTATTGTGAGTGCGGAAGAACTACAAATCTTACCCTGAAATGCAAGGAATACATACCAGTAGAACTGCTGCAGGAAGAACTGAAAGACTTTTTATCCAGCAACCCAAAATTGGATTTTATAACCTTTTCAGGTTCCGGCGAACCCACACTTCACATAGGAATCAAAGAGATTGTAAATTTTATAAAAAAAGATTATCCAAGATACAAGATCGCCCTGCTTACAAACAGCACACTTTTTTTTCAGCCGGACGTCAGAAAACGAATCGCTGGTGTTGATATAGTAATAGCGTCTCTTGACGCTGCTTCAGAAAAAAACTTCAAAAAAATTAACAGACCGCATCCTGGGCTGAACCTCCCCAGAATAATCGAAGGCCTGGTTTCTTTAAGAAAGGAATTTGCAAAACAACTTTGGATGGAAGTCTTTCTTGTGCCTGGAATAAATGATAACAGGGATGAGCTTAATAAAATAAAAAAGACTTTAAGCTTGATTTATCCTGATAAAATTCAATTAAATACGCTTGACAGGCCTGGAGCTGAAAGCTGGATTAAGCCCGTTTCCAAAAAAAACTTATTAGATGCGGCATCATATTTAAATAGGGCTGATGTAATAAAAAACCTTGACTCAAGGCCAACTGCCGGCGCTCTTAATAAAGATGACTGCAACTATCTTCTATCCATCATAAAAAGAAGACCATGTACGGCTGAAGATATTTCAAGAATTTCGGATAGTAACCTTGAAGAAATATACAGGCATCTTGACGCTCTTATTGAAAAGGGGTTAATCATAAAAAAAAATATGCCGAGAGGTGACTTTTACACGGTTGCCGGTTGATCAAAACATATAACTGTTAACCGACAACCGTGAACCGTGAACCGTGAACCGTTGCAATAAGGAGAGGTTGATTATGCCGGTTTTTCAGTGGAAAGGGAAAAACAGGAAAAATGAGATTAAGAAAGGGGAGATGGATGCCCCTGATGAAGCGACGGTAAAAGCCAATCTTACCAGACTCAGGATAACTCCAATCAAGATCAAGCAAAAACCAAAAGATCTGTTTGAGAACATTTCCTTTCTTCAACCTAAAGTTCAACAATCTGATGTAATAATTTTTTGCAGGCAGTTTTCCACTATGATTGACGCTGGTCTTCCGATAATTCAGTGTCTTGAAATACTCTATTCCCAGCAGGAAAACAAAACATTTAAAAATATATTGAAAAGTATAAAGGAATCGGTGGAAAGCGGCGAAACCCTTGCCGAAGCTTTAAAAAAGTATCCCAAACAATTTGACAATCTCTTCGTAAACATGATTGCCGCAGGCGAAGCAGGCGGTATACTTGATACTATTCTGGGAAGACTGTCGCATTACATGGAAAAGGCGGCAAAGCTTAAAAGCCAGGTGAAAGGCGCAATGATATACCCGCTCATAACGATTATAATAGCTATAGTCGTAATTGCCATAATAATGGTATTTGTTATTCCCGTTTTTAAAGAAATGTTTGAAGGCATGGGAGGCAGTCTGCCCCTTCCTACTCTGATTGTTGTTGCTATGAGTGATTTTGTAAAAAATAATATACTGTATATAATAGGATGTTCCGGTTTAACAATATTTGCCGTAAAAAAGTATTATAATACTGAAAAAGGAAGAATTCTTTTAGATGATTTATCGCTCAAGCTGCCGGTATTTGGAACGCTGATACGCAAAGTCGCCGTAGCCAAGTTCACACGAACCATGAGCACCATGCTTACCAGCGGAGTAGCAATTCTGGACGCACTAGATATAGTAGCAAAAACAGCCGGGAACAAAACAATTGAAAAAGCCATATACGACGTACGTTCCGATATAGAGGAAGGTCGTACAATGGCTGACCCGCTTTCTGAAAGCGGAGTCTTTCCTTCGATGGTATGCCAAATGATCGCAGTCGGCGAATCAACCGGCGCCCTGGATCAAATGCTGGCAAAAATTGCTGATTTTTATGACGATGAAGTCGATCAGGCAGTTGAAAACATGACAGCAATGATAGAGCCGTTTATGCTGGTTTTTCTGGGCGTTACCATTGGAGGCCTTGTCATCGCAATGTATCTGCCCATATTCAAGATGGCCTCTATAGTAGGGTGATAAAAAGTGCCTAAAGTGAGCTAAAGTATATTAAAGTGCCTAAAGTTGTGGTACGCCTTCGGCGTGTTAATTGATAACACTATACTATGAGTCTGCCCCATTGTGTATTAATGATTTAAGAAACCTATATCAAATGGCAGAATTCATTAACTTTAGGCACTTTAGCTCACTTTAGGCACTTTTATGTTCAACAACTTAATCTTGACACATAGTTATAAATTGGTTAATAAATTCGGCTTAACTTTTTTTTGTAATAATTCAGCCACAAAGGCACCAACTTGCCTGCGACAGGCAGGGGTTATAATATAATTATCTGAAAATCTATATTTTAAAATAGGTATTGAGTGAAAATGGATAAAACAAGCGACATAATTGAGACACGAAGAAAAAAACTGGCTGAGTTAAAAGACAATGATATCAACCTGTTCCCGAATGATTTTATTGTTTCGCATACTGTTAAGGATTTGAGTGATGCCATAGAAGAGTCACAGCATTCGATTAAAGAAAATGCTGTCTTTATTGTTGCAGGCCGAATGATGGCTATTAATCGTTTTGGAAAGGCATCTTTTATCAGGTTCAGGGATAGAACAGGACAGTTCCAGGCATATATTAGAAAAGATAAAATAGGTGATCAGGCTTACGATATCTTTAAAAAGCTTGATATCGGTGATTTTGTGGGCTTAAGAGGAGGCGTTTTCAAAACCAGAACCGGCGAGTGGACACTTATGGCCGATGATCTGAAGCTTATCACAAAGGCAATAAGGCCTCTTCCGGAAAAATTTCACGGCCTTAAAGATCCTGAAAAACGCTATCGCCAGCGCTATCTTGATTTAATTATGAATTCGAATGCGCGTGAAATATTTATAAAAAGAAGCCGGATAATTCAGGCTGTACGTACATTTTTCCTTGACAGGGATTTTCTGGAGGTAGAAACTCCTATGATGCAACCTATCCCGGGTGGGGCAGAGGCTACACCATTTATAACTCACCATAATGCACTTGGTATGGATCTTTTTCTGCGCATTGCCCCTGAGCTGTATTTAAAACGACTTGTTGTGGGTGGTTTTGAAAGGATTTTCGAGATAAACAGAAATTTCAGGAATGAAGGGATTTCAACCAAGCATAATCCTGAATTTACAATGCTGGAATTCTATCAGGCATATGCAACCCACAATGATCTTATGGATCTGACAGAAGAAATGTTCGGTTACATGGCCAGGGAGGTTACAGGGTCAACAAAGATAACTTACCAAAACAACGACATTGATTTAGGAGGCAAGTGGAGCAGGATGACCCTTACATATGCTTTGGAGACAATTGGAGGCATAGACCCCGGCCTTTTAAAAGATAAAGAAAAACTTCTTGAATTTGCTTCTTCAAAGTCAATCAAAATTACAAAAACCAAGTATCTCGGAAAGGTAATATCAAAGCTGTTCGATGTTCTGGTGGAACCAAAATTAATACAGCCGACATTCATAACAGGATATCCTGTAGAAATTTCTCCCCTTTCCAGAAAGAACGAAAAAAACAGCGAACTTACAGACAGGTTTGAGCTTTTCATTGCAGGGCATGAAATTGCCAATGGATTTTCGGAGATCAATGATCCCGAGGATCAAAAAAATCGGTTCCTTCAGCAGGTTGCGGACAGAGAGGCGGGTGATGAGGAAGCGCACTTCATGGATAAAGACTACATAGAAGCGCTTGAGTACGGCATGCCCCCAACCGCAGGCGAGGGAATAGGAATAGACAGAGTTGCCATGCTCCTTACAAATTCCGCCTCTATCCGTGAAGTTATTCTTTTTCCACATATGAAGTCAAAGGGTTAAATTTATAGTAGGGGCGAATCTTGTGTTCGCCCTAATTAGGGCGATCACAAGATTAGCCCCTACGAAAAAACAATATAATTACAGCCTGAAAGTTCGCCCGAAGGGCGCTAATTTAATTATTTATTATGTCTTTTGAATTTTTTATAGGAAGTCGCTATCTCAGGACTAAACAAAAACAAGCCTTTATTTCGCTGATCACCGTTCTTTCCATAGCGGGCGTTACAGTTGGCGTTATGGCCCTGATTGTAGTGATTGCCGTTATGACCGGCTTTGAATACGACCTTAAATCACGCATACTTGGAGTGGAGTCGCATATAGTCATTATGCGCAATAACGGCCCTTTTTCCGACTATCGCAACATACTGGAACGTGTGGAAAATACCGACGGAGTTGAAGCAGCTACTCCTTTTATTAATTCCCAGGTTATACTTCGTTCATCATTATCGCTATCAGGCGCTGTTTTAAGAGGAATAGATCCTGATTCAGCGGACAGAGTTATAAAAAATCTCGACAAGGTTTCCCTGAAAAATCTTAAAGAAACCGATCAAAGAAAAAGTACATCCATCGCCATGCCGGCTATAATTTTAGGCAAAGAACTTGCTAAAAATTTAGGAGTAATGCAGGGTGACCCTGTTTATCTGATATCGCCGAGGGGAATGATTTCTCCCATAGGGCACATACCGACAATGAAACGGTTTAAGGTAGCGGGCTTATTCGAGTCAGGCATGTATGAATATGACAGATCACTGGCTTACATGCACATAAAAGATGCCCAGAAAATTTTGCGCATGGGAGATTCTGTAAACGGAATCGAAGTCCGTGTTAACGACATTTACAATGCCAGAAATATTGCGGGCAGGATAGTCAAAGAACTTGGATTTCAGTATTGGGCAAGGGACTGGATGCAGATGAATCAAAACCTGTTTTCAGCACTCAAGCTGGAAAAAACGGTTATGTTTATCATTCTGGCACTTATTGTTCTTGTTGCGGCCTTTAACATTGCCAGCACGCTCATCATGATGGTTATGGAAAAGACCAAGGACATTGCTATCTTAAAAGCCATGGGTGCCACAAATAAAAGTATTAGAAAAATTTTTGTCTTTAAAGGTATAGTAATAGGATCTATAGGAACCATTTTTGGAGTGTGTCTGGGATTTATTCTGTGTACAGTGCTAAAATATTACCAGTTCATCGAACTTCCAGGCGATGTATACTATATTACAACCCTCCCTGTAAAACTTGAGCTTTTAGATGTTGTTATAATAGCCTCTGCAGCAATGGCAATCAGTTTTTTAGCAACACTCTATCCCGCAAGGCAGGCATCCAAACTTGATCCTGTTGAGGCAATCCGTTATGGTTAACAGCGATTCTGTTTCAGATCATTTAATAGCCGCCAGAAACATCTGTATAAGTTTCAACAATGCCGGCGCCAGTATCGAAATCCTGAAAGATTTATACTTTAATCTGGATATCGGTGAAACAATAGCTATTGTTGGTGCATCCGGAATTGGAAAGTCGACTCTTCTACATATACTCGGCACTCTTGACCGGCCTGCCAGCGGAAATCTTTATTTTAAAGGAAATGATGTTTTTCTCTTTGACAATGATAAATTAGCTCAATTCCGCAACCAATTTGTCGGCTTTGTTTTCCAGTTTCATCATCTTTTGCCGGAGTTCAGTGCTATTGAAAATACAATGATGCCAGCGCTTATCAAGGGTCTCAGCAAGAATAGTTCCAGTAAGGCCGCGGAGGAAATACTGGTAAGGGTTGGATTAAGAGACAGACTTTTTTACAGGGTAGGAAAACTATCCGGAGGCGAACAGCAGAGGGTTGCCCTGGCAAGGGCATTAATCCTCAGGCCCGCCATTCTTCTCGCGGATGAGCCTACCGGTAATCTTGACAAAAAAAACAGCGAACAAGTTCACGAACTTCTTTTGGAGCTGAATCAAGAACTTCGGATGGCACTGGTTGTGGTAACACACAACCTGGAGCTTGCATCGTGCATGTCGCAGAGCCTAACCATTATTGACGGAAAACTTGTGAAAACGAGATAAGTGTTTTCTATGCAAAAATATTTAAACCTGCTTTTAATGGCAACAATTTTATTTCTTCCGGCTGGAGCTTATTCTCTGGAAACAGTTCGAATCTTAGTGCTGCCTTTTGGAATCCACTCACAACAAGACCTGTCATATCTTAAAACTGAAATTCCGGAGGTATTAAAAAACCATTTTAAACAAAACGGCGCTATTGTAATAGAAATCGACAGCATCCCGGATTTCTCATTGGAAAATCAGCCAAAAAACGTAGCCGGAATGAGAAATCTCGGCATTAAGAGCGGAGTTGATTACGTTGTCTGGGGAAGCCTGACCTGGCTGGGAGAAAAATTCAGCATAGACGCAAAAATGCTGGAATCTTTTAATAATGAGCCGCCAACCATTTTATTTGTTGAAGGAAAAGGCGTAGAAAATCTGTTCATAAGCGTAAAAAAACTTTCAGAAAACCTTGGGATTAGAATTTTCAAGCATGAAAAAATTGCCGATGTACTTGTTGAAGGAAATAAACGTATAGAAACGGATGCCATAAAAAAATACATAAAAACAAAACAGGGTGACATCTTAAATGCCAAAAAGATTTCAGAGGACTTAAAGTCTGTATATTCAATGGGTTATTTTGAGGACATAAGAATTGAGTCTAATGATAAACCTGAAGGAAAAATAATTATATTCAAAGTCAAAGAAAAACCGACTATCAGGGTAATCAACATTAAAGGCAATAAAATTTATGAAGATGAAGAAATAAAGGAGTATTTAAACATCAGGACAGGCTCAATTTTAAATATATTTAAGATAAACAGTAATATCAGACGGATAGAAGAACTGTACAAGGAAAAGAACTATCATAATATTAAAGTGGATTACGATTTAAAGCAACTTGAGCACAATCAGGCAGACCTTGAATTTATCATTGAGGAAGGTGAAAAAGTTCAAATAAAAGAAATAATATTTGAAGGGAACAATGCATTTGACAGTGACAAACTCAAAGGCCTGATGAGAACGTCGGAAAAGGGTTTTTTTTCGTGGCTGACTTCATCCGGAGAGCTGAATATAGAAGATCTTAATCAGGACATTGCAAGGTTTTCGGCTTTTTATAATAATACAGGATATATACATGCCAGAATTGGAGAGCCGAAGATCGAATTTAAGGACAAGTGGATATACATTACAATAAAAATAGATGAAGGACCACGGTTCAAGGTTGGAAAGGTTGATATCGAAGGTGACATAGTTCTGTCAAAAGAAAAATTGGCCCAAAAACTTAAAATAAAAAAAGAAGATTTTTTCAACCGTGAAGTTGTTCGAAATGATGTGCTTGCCCTTACAGATATATACTCTGACGAAGGATATGCATACGCGGAAATAATGCCGCGTATTGATAAAGATTTTGATCAACTTACAGTAAACATCATTTATGTTATTAAAAAAGGCAAACAAGTATATTTTGAAAAAATTATTATTGCCGGCAACACAAAAACAAGGGATAAAGTCATACGCCGTGAGCTTAAGGTGTATGAACAGGAACTTTTCAGCGGACGTCGATTAAAAAGAGGAATGCGCAATCTCTACCGGCTTGACTTCTTCGAAGACATTAAAGTTAATACAATAAAGGGAAGCTCAGATGACAGGATGATATTGAAAATCGATGTTTCTGAAAAGCCGACCGGCACTTTTAGTTTTGGGGGCGGTTACAGCAGCGTTGAAAATATGTTTGTCATGGCGTCCATATCCCAGAGAAATCTTTTCGGACGCGGCCAGATTCTAAACCTGAAAGGAGAAATAGGCGGAAGAACAAACAGATACACCCTAAGTTTTACAGAACCTTGGCTTTTTGATATTCCATTATCAGCCGGTTTTGATCTTTACAACTGGGATAGAGATTATGACTCATACGATAAGAACAGTATGGGCGGTGGTGTGAGATTCGGCTATCCGATCTATGATTTTACAAGGCTCTACTTATCATATAAATATGAGATCGGCGACATTTCCAATATTGATGAGGACGCTTCAGAAAATATCAGGAAAATGGAAGGCGAAAATGCTTTAAGCAGTATATCCACCATACTGCGTTACGATTCGAGGGACAGGGTTTTTAATCCAACGGAAGGCCAGAATCACAGTATAAGTATGGAATATGCGGGTATCGGCGGTGATATTGGTTTTACAAAATACCTGGCGGAAACAGGCTGGTATATACCTATGTTCTGGGAGACGGTTGGCTTTCTGCATGGTGAAATAGGCTATGTAAAAGAAAGTTCCGGGAAAAAACTCCCGGATTACGAACGATTCTATCTTGGCGGCATGAATTCAATGCGCGGATTTGACTGGCAGGATATTCATGTTACAGATAAAAATGGCGCTGAGATCGGAGGAGAAACATATATCCAGTTTAACATCGAATTAGTATTTCCTTTAATCGAAAAAGCAGGAATCGTCGGTGTTATATTTTATGATACCGGCAATGTATATGAGTCTGCTGGAAGCATAAAACTGGGTGATATGCGACAAAGCGCCGGATTCGGTTTTAGATGGTATTCTCCCATAGGTCCTATCCGCCTTGAAAATGGATATATACTGGATCCTGAAGAGGGAGAGGATACGGGCGGTCGCTGGGATTTTACAATGGGAGCGGCGTTTTAATTGAATTAATAGGAGGATTAAATGCAAACCGCAAAAATAGCTTTTGCTGCTGCAATCTTGTTTTTATTTTCACTTACTGTTTCATATGGCGCAGATGTTGCCAAGATTGGAGTGGTTGATTTTCAGAGAATTCTCGAGGTATCAAGTGCCGGCAAATCCGCACAGGCAGAAATCAAAAGACGTGGAGAAAAGATGGAGGCCGATCTCAAGGAAAAAGGAACCGAATTAGAAGAATTAAAGAAGAGACTTGAGCGCGAAGTTCTGGTTATGCGCAAGGAAATGCGCGAAGAAAAAGAACGTGAATTCAGAATTAAGGTTAATGATTTTAAATCTCTTGAAAAAAAATATAAGGATGAATTCAAGGTTTTAAACAACAGACTTGTCAATCGTATAAAAAAAGATGTTTTTGAACTTATTGAGGCAATGGGGAAAAAAGAAGGATATCTCCTTATTGTTGAAAAGAACGAAGCCGGCGTTTTGTATTCACCAACTGCAATAGATATAACAGACAAACTGATCCCGCTATACAATGAGAAGGTTGCACGGCAGGCTGAAAAAGACAAAAAGTAATAATCGCTGCTCCTTTACCGTTCTGCTTTTTGTCGCCTGTGATTTGCGCGAATCCCCTAAAAAATACTTGCAAATTAATTAAAATAGAACTATATTGTAACTATACCGCAACCAATATTAATTAAATTATAGGTTGACAAAATGAATCTTACAATTAGGAATATTCCGGATGATGTAATTAACAAAATAAGAACCCTCTCACAAATGGAAAAGAGAAGTTTAAATAATGAGATTTTGTTTGTTTTAGAGCGTGGCATACAAGATGAATTACAATATTTTTTTAATATAAAAAGAAATATTAGCAAAAATGCCCAGATTAACATTTGGAGAAGATTATCAAAAGAATGGCAGGATGATAGATCCACTGCTGAAATAATTAATGATATTTATAATAGTAGAACTTTAGGCCGTGAGTTTCCATTATGATACTATTGGATACGGATATTTGCATAGAAATATTACTGGGTAATAAATTAGTTATTGAAAAACGATTAAGGTGTGATGAAAGGATTGCGATATGTTTTATGACTGTTGGTGAATTATTTTATGGGGCCGAGAGATCGAAATATAAATTAAACAATTTAAATCTTGTCGATGAATTTATTTTATCTATTGATATAATCAATACAGATTTTGGAATACTTAGAAAATTTGGTGAATTGAAATCAAGTTTATATGAAAAAAATATCATGTTACCCGATGCTGACATCTTAATCGCATCAACAGCTTTAACAAATTGTTCAAAACTTATAACTGGTAATATTAAGCATTTTAACAGATTTGAAAATCTTGTAGTCGAAAATTGGATTAGATAATAAAATTGGGCTGCACCTGATCAGGGACTAATGAGAATATATTATCATGAAAATATCCCTTGCAAATATAGCAGAAACTGTCGGAGGCAGCTTTAAAGGCAATTCTGAAAAAATTATTACCGGCATAGCCCCCTTTAATGAGGCGTCTGCTGACCATATAACATTTGCTGATAATAAAAAATTATTAAAAAGAATAGATGATACGAATGCCGGCGCTGTTATTGTTCCATCAGGCTTTGAAGAGTCTTCAAAAAATATTTTGATAGTAGATAATCCTCGTGTTTCTTTTGCAAAAATAATGGCTCTTTTTCATCCGTCCTCCAGACCGGACTATTCTAATAATATTGATGGAATATGTTCAAATGCCTATATCGGCAATCATTTTGTATGTGGAGAAAATGTTTCCATCGCTCCTTTTGTTGCAATCGGCAATAATGTTGTGCTTGGAAAAAATGTTATTCTGCATCCTAACGTAGTGATTGGAGATGATGTAGTTATTGGAGATGATGTATTAATATATCCCAATGTGTCTGTACTTGAAAGATGCAGGATTGAGAACAGAGTTATAATTCATGCTGGATCAGTAATAGGAAGCGATGGCTATGGCTTTGCTCCTGATGGAGAAAAATATTATAAAATTCCTCAGACAGGTATAGTTCAGATAGATGATGATGTTGAAATTGGAGCATGCAATACAATAGACAGGGCAACTTTTGGCAAGACCTGGATTCGCCGGGGCGTTAAGACAGATAATCTCGTTCAGATTGCCCACAATGTTACTGTGGGCGAAAACACTTTGCTCGTAGCGCAGGTCGCAATCGCAGGAAGTGTAATTATAGGCAAACATGTAACCATTGCAGGACAAGCGGCAATATCGGGACACCTAACCGTTGGTGACAATGTCACTGTCGGTCCTACGGCCGGTGTTGCAAAGTCTGTCCCGGATAACCAGATCGTATCCGGAGCACCTGCAATGCCCCACAGATTATGGCTGCGTGTGCAGAGAATTATACCTATGCTTCCGGAACTCAGCAAAAAACTATCTGAAATTGAAAAGAAATTAAATGATATCGAGAAAAAATTTGGTTAAGGCATGTAAACATAAAGCCACAGGAGAAACAACTTAATGAAGAACAATTATGATATTCAGAAAATAATGAGTTTGCTTCCTCACCGCTATCCATTTCTTCTGGTTGATCGAATACTTGAGCTTGTAACTGATGAAAAGGTTGTCGCCCTAAAAAATGTCAGCATAAATGAACCTTTTTTTCAGGGGCATTTCCCGGGCTCTCCTATTATGCCTGGCGTACTTATAATAGAGGCTATGGCTCAGGCTGGCGGTGTACTGGTTTTTATATCCCTGCCAAAGGAAAAGCATGGCGCTCTTATATATTTTATGGGAATTGACAAAGTCAAATTCAGAAAACCTGTTTTACCGGGCGACCAGCTTTTGCTTGAAATCAAAATACTGAAGCAGCGTGCAAAGGCAATTAAAATGTCAGGTACCGCATTTGTAGACGAAAAAGTCGTTGCTGAAGCTGAATTTATGGCCACTATTAGAGAAAAATCATGATACATCCAACCGCAATTATAGATCCCAAGGCTGAGCTGGACTCCACCGTAGAAGTCGGTCCGTATTCGATTATTGGAGAAAATGTTTCTATCGGAGCTGGAACAATAATAGGTCCCCTTGTAGTGATTGAACCTTATGTTACCATTGGGCCGGAATGTCATATATTCCAGTATGCAGCGATTGGCGCTGCTCCACAGTCATTAAAGTTTGAAGGCGAAAAAACCTATGTCAACATTGGGCGTAAAACAATTATACGCGAGTTTGTTACAATTCACAGAGGAACAGGATTCGGCGGCGGCATAACTGAAGTCGGCGAGGAAAATTTCCTGATGGCTTATACTCACATCGCCCATGACTGCAAAATTGGCCGAAAAGTCGTCATGTCAAACAATGCAACACTTGGAGGACATATTACAATCGGCGATTATGCAACCATTGGAGGCCTTGTAGCTATTCACCAGTTCGTGAGAATAGGTGACTATGCTTTTGTGGGAGGAAAATCAGCAGTTGTAAAAGACATACCGCCCTATGTTATTGCAGCAGGTGACAGAGCCATACTTCACGGCTTAAACAGTGTGGGTCTGAAGCGAAGTGGCTTTTCTCAAAACAAACTCAAATTATTAAAAAAAGCTTACAGAATTATTTTTCGAATAGGCCTTACAATAAACGAGGCTATAGAGAGAGTGAGTGCTGAAGTGGAACAGATTCCTGAAGTAGTTCACTTTATAGATTTTATTAAATCATCTCAGCGAGGAATAACAAGATGAATAAGGAGCAGAGTTCAGGGATTAATTTATGCGGATAGGTCTAATTGCGGGGAGCGGCCAGTTTCCCATAATTTTTTCAAAAAAAGCAAAATCAAAAGGATTTTCTGTTTATGCCACAGCTTTTTTGAATGAAACTGACAAGAGTCTGGAAGACCACGTTGATGAAATAGAATGGATGCATCTGGGGCAGTTGAAGCGTCTCATCAATTTTTTTAAAAAGCACGATATAAGCAAAGCTGTCATGATGGGCGCCATTCGTAAAACGAGTATATTTTCAGACTTAAAAGCTTTAAAACCGGATATAAAAGCCATCTCGCTTTTTGCCGGTATGATCCATACACATGATGATGGAATTTTGAGTGCCTTTGCCAGAACCCTTGAAAAAGAAGGCATCAAAATAATGGCTTCAACATTCTTACTCCCCGACATTTTGGCTCAGGAAGGATGCTGGACAAAACGAAAGCCAACCAAGTCGGAAAAAGCCGATATTGACCTGGGCTGGAAATATGCAAAGGAGATTGGACGGCTTGATATAGGTCAATGCGTTGTTGTGGGAGGCGGATCAGTCCTTGCCGTGGAGGCTATTGACGGAACTGATGCCACTATAAAAAGAGGCGGAGAACTTGGCAATGGAACCGCTGTTGTTGTTAAGGTTTGCAAACCAAATCAGGATGTCAGGTTTGATATGCCCGCTATCGGCGCGCAGACAATCAGGACTATGTATGAAGCCAGCGCAAAGGCTTTGGCTATTGAAGCAGGAAAGGCCGTGGTTTTTGACAGGGAAGAAATGATAGCTTTGGCAGACAAATTTGGGATTGCTATCGTTGCTATAAATAAAAAAATGGAACAATAAATGAAAAAACTTCGAGTTGGCGTAATAGGTACGGGTTATCTTGGTAAATTTCATGCTGAAAAGTATGCAGGAATGGATGAAGTTGAACTTGTCGGCGTTGTTGATATAGAAAAAGAAAAAGCCGAAAACACAGCGACAAGTTTAGGCATATCCGCATATACAAACTACAAAGATCTGTTCGGAAAAGTCGATGCTGTGAGCATAGTCGTTCCTACGCCTGTCCACTTTGCCGTCAGTAAAAATTTTCTTGAAAACGGCATTGATGTTCTTATCGAAAAGCCAATAACAACAACCCTTGAAGAGGCTGACGAACTAATTGGAATTGCAGAATCAAAGGGCCTTATTATACAGGTCGGGCATCTTGAAAGATTCAATCCTGCTGTTGTTGCCTTACAGGATATTGTTAAAAATCCAAGGTTTATAGAATCACATCGTTTGAGCATATATAAAGAAAGATGCACCGATGTCAGCGTAATTCTGGACCTCATGATTCATGATATAGATATAATTCTGAACTTTGTCAGGTATGGCATAAAAAACATTCATGCAGCAGGCATACCTGTAATCTCAAAACACGTTGATATAGCAAATGCTCGTTTAGAATTTGAAAATGGATGTGTTGCAAATGTTACGGCAAGCAGAATTTCAACAAAAAATGAAAGGAAAATAAGGCTGTTCCAAAAAGATGCATATATTTCTGTTGATTTTGCAAATCATGAAATAACCGTAATCAGACAGAACGAAAAAAGTTCAAACAGCCTTATCCCGGGTATGGAAATAAAACAGCTTTGCTTTACAAAAAGTGACGCTCTGGAAGATGAGCTTAAATCGTTTGTAAAATCGGTGCAAAATCGTAATGTTCCGGAAGTCACGGGACTAATGGGACGCGATGCTTTAAAGACAGCTTTAAGCATTATGAATCAGATCAGCAAGTCCAGGGAGGCATGGTTCTAATTTCGGCTACTATCCTATGTTAACAAAAAATTTATGATTGTTGATTTATGATTGTTGATTTACGGAATCGCTTCGCTCTGTCTTTTGATTATAAAATCAATAAAATACCATCAATCATCAGTCATCAGTCAACAATCATGAAACCGAAACATATTACGATTATAGCTGGTGAAGCTTCCGGCGATCTTCACGGGTCAAAGCTTGTAAAGTCTATATGCAATAAAAACAGTGAGATACATTTCTCAGGTATTGGAGGACAAGCTCTCAGGGATGCAGGAGTTGAAATCCTGGTTGATGCATCCGAGCTGTCTGTTGTCGGGATAACCGAGGTGTTTTCCAAAATACCAAATCTTTTTAAGGCGATTGCCAATGTCAAAAAACACTTAAAAAGTATTAAGCCGGACCTTGTTATATTAATAGATTTCCCTGATTTTAACCTTAAAATTGCAGCAGCCGCTAAAAAGCTCAATATACCTGTTTTATATTATATCGGTCCTCAGGTTTGGGCATGGAGACCGGGCCGCGTCAAAATAATTCGAAAACTTGTGGATCATATTGCTGTTATCCTGCCCTTTGAGGAAGACTTTTACAAAAAACACAAAGTGCCGGTAACATTTGTAGGCCATCCATTGCTGGACAATTATACTCAAAATGATCTCCGTCAGTCAGACACTTTGGAAACAGTTGGAAATGAAAATTATGAAATGCCGGTTATAGGCCTTCTGCCGGGTTCCCGTGACAGAGAGGTTATAAGGCATCTTCCAGTAATGCTTGATGCCGCCAAGATTCTACAAAGCAGGCTCAAGAACATAAAATTCATAATTTCCACAGCTCCCTCTGTTGAAACAAAACACGTTGAAGAAATATTAAAAAAGCATAAAGGAATATGTAATTACCAGATAGCGACAGGAGATGTTAAAAAGGTCTTTAAAATGTGCAAGATAGTTGTGGCTGCTTCCGGTACTGTTACATTGGAAGCAGCGATTTCCTGCACCCCGACAGTAATAATTTACAAGGTATCTCCTGTAAGCTACTGGTTAGGCAAATTAATGGTAAAGGTTAAAAATTTCGGTCTTGTAAACCTTATTGCAGGAAAAAATATTGTCCCGGAATTATTACAGGATGAAGCATCCCCTGAAAATATAGCTAATACTGCATTTAATATGTTAAAAGACGCAAAAGGGCTGCAAAAGCTGAGAAAAAAGCTTTTTGAAATAAGAAACATGCTGGGCGGATCGGGTGCATCAGAGCGGGTAGCTGAAATAGCTCTAAATATGATGGAGAAAAAATATTAAAAGAATAAAGCAGAAAAATAAATTTACTGAAATCAAATGGCAACTTGTCGGTATTTTTGGCAAACTTTTGATTGATATTCTATTTTATACAATAAAGATAGAATTGAGAGGATTTGAGAAAGTAAGGCACATTTTTAACTCAAAAAAATTCATCTATGCAGCATGGCACTCAAGACTTCTGCTTCTGAACTATCTGTGCAGGGGATTGGCTGGAACTGCTATGGTAAGCGGTTCAGAAGATGGTGAATTTGTGGCAAGGATACTTAAAAAACAAGGACATGAAGCTTTTCGTGGTTCAACAACAAGAGGTGGAATTAAAGCATTATCAGGGCTGATCAAGAATATTAAAGAAAAACAAAGGCCAGGCTTAATTATACCGGATGGACCCCAGGGGCCAAAATTCAAAGTAAAATTAGGAATAATTATTCTGGCAAGAGAGACCGGATATCCTATTTTGCCTTTTAGCTACAGCGCAAAAAAAATCAAGGTTTTTGCAAGCTGGGACCGTTTTATTCTTCCGTATCCTTTTACAAAATGCCTTGGTCTCTATGGCAAACCTTTCTATGTCCCCAAGGATGCCGGCAAAGACGAGTTAATGAGATACCGGAATCTCCTTGAAAAAGAACTGAACTGTCTTACCCTGAAGGCTGACAGCTATTTTAGCTGTTAGCTATTAGCTATTAGCGCTTAGCTATTAGCATAAGAAATCTGGTATTTGGAACTAATTGCTAACACCTAAAAGCTATAGACTTTCAGATAATTAATTTCACAAGGCCAGAAGGAGGAAGGCGTATTAGTTATACGTCGACGACTGATAACACAGTGAAATTATTTATCTGAAAGTCTATAATTGCTTTAATCTTTCGGAATGACAAAATGCAAGTTATAACCGTATCAAGTATATCATGAAACAAAAATCAAAACGCATAATTATAAAAGACAGACACAAACAGTTGCTCTCGCTTATAAAAGACAACTGGTCCAAGCTTGTTCTGGCGATGTTATGCATGCTTGTAATGGCTGCTGCAAATTCAGCTATACCATTTCTGATAAAACCTGTAGTTGATGATATATTTATCAACAAAGATATAGCTATGCTAAAACTTATTCCTATTGCCGTTATCATTATATACTTTTCGCTCGGTAGTGCAATGTACGGCCAGGAATATCTTATGAATTATGTAGGGCAGAATATAATAAGGCGCCTTAGAAACAATCTCTACGGCAAAATTCAGGATCTTCCGCTCTCCTTTTTTCACAAAGAAAAAACAGGTGTTCTGATCTCCCGCATTACCAATGACGTTAATATCATAAAGACCATGGTTTCAACTGCTGTTACAGGGTCCTTGAGAGACTGCTTTACCATAATTGGTTTAACAACAGTAATATTTTACAGAGACTGGAAGATGGCATTGTTTGCTTTTATAGTATTACCTGTTGCGTTCTTCCCTATTGTGTCGCTGGGGAGGCGTGTTCGCAAGGTAACCACCGGAACCCAGGAATCCATGGCCGAGCTGACTTCTTTTCTTCACGAAACATTTGCAGGAAATAAGATAGTTAAAGCATTCGGAATGGAGGAATATGAAAAGCATCGTTTTTTTAAAGAAACACTCAACCTTTTCAAACTTGAGCTGAAAGCTGTTGCAGCCAAGGCGCTTTCTTCACCGGTAATGGAATTTCTTGGAGGCATCGGGATTGCATTTGTTATATGGTATGGTGGTTCCCAAGTTATTGCAGGTACCTCTTCACCCGGAACCTTTTTCTCTTTCATGGGTGCCGTCCTCATGCTTTACGGCCCGGTAAAAAAACTGAGCAAGCTTAACAATGTAGTACAGCAAGGTCTTGCTGCCACTGACAGAATCTATGATATTCTTGAGAAGGAATCTGACATAATAGAACAAAAAAGTCCTTTTGTAATAGAATCCGGGTCCCACAGAGTAACTTTCCGCAATGTCTTCTTTAAATACGACAATCAAATGGTATTAAAAAATATTAACCTGGATGTACGGCCCGGAGAAATTCTGGCTCTGGTTGGAATGAGCGGAGGAGGAAAAACCTCTCTTGTTAATCTTATACCCAGATTCTATGACGTAAGCGAAGGATCTGTCCTTATAGACAGCACTGATATCAGGCAAACTTCAATTTTTTCTCTTCGAAAGCAGATAGCAATGGTTACACAGGAGCCCATACTTTTTAATGATACCATCAGGGATAATATAGCTTATGGCGATCGAAATGCCTTGAATGAAGATATAGAAAGAGCTGCAAAAGCTGCATATGCATATGATTTTATCCAGAGTTTTCCTGACAAATTTGACACAAAAATCGGAGAACTTGGAAGTCGTCTTTCGGGCGGAGAAAAGCAACGTATATGCATAGCACGTGCTCTTTTAAAGGACGCTCCGATATTAATACTTGATGAAGCGACTTCTTCTCTGGATACCGAATCTGAAATGCTTGTCCAGAAAGCGCTTGAAAATCTTATGAAGGGAAGAACTACCTTTGTTATTGCCCACAGGCTTTCAACTATTGGTTATGCAAACAGAATAGTTGTTATAATTAAAGGCAAGATTGTGGAAGAGGGAAAACATGAAGAGCTGATTTCTCTTAAAGGAGAATATTACAAACTCTATCAGTCCCAGTTCAACAACAAAAAAATAGCATAACAACTTAGAAATACTTTTGAAAATCAACTCTATTATATATAAATATATTTTCAAAGAAATGATCCCTCCTTTTGTCATCAATCTTTTGTTTTTCAACTTTATTTTTCTGCTGACCAAGATACTCGATATTACAAATATGATCGTAAATTACAGGATCAGCCTGTTTGATGTTATGTTGCTGCTTATATATTCAATGCCGCACTTTCTAGAGTTTGTAATCCCCATGTCCGTTATGACAACTGTTCTGTTGACCTTCTTCCGTCTGTCAAGCGACAACGAAATTGTTGCCCTTAAAGCCGGAGGTATAAGTATTTACAAACTTCTTCCTCCTGTACTTCTTTTCTGCCTTATAGGATGTATGCTTACAGGTTTTATGACTATATATGGACTGCCATGGGGAAGGCTGTCTTTTAAAAAATTGACATATGAAGTAGCTTCATCCAATGTCAATGTTGGAATGAAAGAAAGAACTTTCAATGATAATTTTGAAGGTGTTATGCTTTATATGAATAAAATCGACTTAAAGAATAAGGCTTTAATAGATATTTTTATTGAAGATCAAAGAACAAAAAACATTATAAGTACAATTGTAGCTCCAAGAGGAGAAATATACAGCGAACCGGACAAACTCCTTTTTCACCTGCGGCTGCACAATGGAACAATTAATCAGGTTGATATTGAGAACAAAACAGTTCATTCGATAACTTTTGATACTTATGACATAAATCTTGATCTGAAAAAATCCGTCACGACAAAAAAAGGGCGAAAAGATGAAAAGGAAATGAGCATAGCTGAGCTGAACAAGTATTTAAAAGATACTGTTAATAAAGATGCAAAATACTATGCTGCACTTATAGAATTTCACAGAAAATTCTCAATTCCTTTTGCCTGTTTTGCTCTTGGTCTTCTTGGCGTTCCATTGGGAGTACAGTCAAAATCAGCAAAGCGGGCATTTGGCCTATGCTTTGGCCTGATTTTTTTTCTGCTTTACTATTTGATGCTGTCTGCAGGATGGGTTTTCGGCGAGACTGGTGTTTATCCACCGTTAATAGGAATGTGGATGCCGAATATTGTAATCGGAGGAATAGGGCTTTATCTATTTGTAAGAACGGCTAATGACCGTCCTGTAATTATTGATTCGTTTCTTAATTTGTTTAATCGGCAGCGCCGGAGGCGTATTCCTTGATAGTAGGGGCGATCCTTGTGATCGCCCTACACAGGGCGACCACAAGGATCGCCTCTACACAGGGCGATCACAAGGATCGCCCCTACTTACAATTGCATTATGTCTATTATCCATAAATACTTGACTGGAGAAATTTTCAAATGCCTGTTTTTTGTACTGGCTGCGGTCATAAGCATATATCTGTCAGTTGATTTTTTTGAAAAGATTGACAACTTTATGGAAGCAGGGCTCCCTTTTTCAAGAATCTTTGTCTTTCTTATCTTCAAAATTCCCTTTATAATCGCCCAGATAATACCTGTTTGTATTCTGCTGTCAGTTATAATTGTTTTTGGACTGATGACTAAAAATAATGAGCTGATTGCTCTTAAAAGCAGTGGTGTAAGTATCTATTACCTTTTAAAGCCTATTTTTATAATTGGTCTTATACTCAGTTTATTGCTCTTTTTCATTTCAGAGGTAATAGTGCCGATAACTATGGAAAGGGCAAATGAAATATGGCTGAAAGAGGTAAAAAAAGAATCTGCTGTTATCTCTAAGAAAAAAAATATCTGGATCAAGGGCGACCGCTTAATAACACACATAACTTATTACAACCCTGCAGAAAAAGCTATTTTTGGAATAAGCATTAATGCTTTTGATGAAGACTTCAGGCTTGCAAGAAGGATTGATGCAAAAAAAGGCTTGTACAAAGACGGACAATGGTTCTTGTATGAAATTATTGAGCAAAATTTAAACCGGGCAAATAATCAGTATAGAATAAAATTACATGAAAAAAAAGTCGAAAAGCTGGATTTCCTGCCTGAGGATTTAAAGAGGATAATTAAAAAGTCTGAAGAAATGAGTTTTAACGAACTTTTTAACTATATCAAAAAGGTTGAGGCTGAAGGATACGAGGCTACAATTTACAGGGTGGATCTTTATGCCAAGATTGCTTTTCCCCTTGTTTGTCTAATTGTATGCTTGATAGGAGCTGGAATAGCTTTTAAAAGAAAAATCAAGGAAGGACTACCTGTTAATGTGGCATGTGGTATAGGCATTGCATTTCTTTACTGGATTCTTCATAGTTTCTGCGTGTCGCTTGGATATGGAGAAATGCTTCCCCCTCTGGTTGCTGCCTGGTCTGCAAACCTGATTTTTTTATGTTTTGGGATAGTTATTTTACTCAACGCCGACTGATGTGACGCTTCAGGTGTGATACATTCAAACCATGAAAAACTCACGCACACCTGAAGCTCATGCATGGCCGGTTTTTTTGTTCCATAAAGTTAAAATGCTAAAAAAAGATAAATAATGATAACCTTGTATAATATTATACTTACAATAGGAATCACCGTCGGCATTCCCCTGATAATTCCGATTATTCTTTTGTCTGAAAAAAGGCGAAAAACATTTCTGCAAAGACTGGGGGTAAAGAGGCTCCCGGAAAATATATTATTCAAAAGGGACAAGCCGATATGGATACATGCGCTATCGGTTGGAGAAGTTGTCTCTTCCGTTCCTCTTGTCATGAAGTTGAAAAAACGTTTCAAAAATAAAAGAATCGTTTTCTCAGCTTCAACCAAAACAGGCTTTGAGATAGCAAATAAGCTTTTTAAAAAAAATGTTGATTCAATATTTTTCTTTCCTTTTGATCTCCTGTTTTCTGTAAAATATATTAGCGGGAAAATACATCCAGCCATAGTTATTATTGTTGAGTCGGATATCTGGCCAAATTTTCTGTTTGAAATGAAAAAACGCCAGATACCCGTTGTCCTGATCAATGCCAGACTTTCTAATAGATCTTTTAAGGGATATAAGCGCTTTCCATTTATTTCTAATAAGCTATTTCTGTCTTTTGCAAAAATATGCGCTCAGTCCATTGAAGATGCCAGGCGCTTCATGCTTCTTGGTATCCCTTCAAACATGATATCAATAACAGGAAACATTAAATTCGATCAGCCATATGATCCTGTTTCAGAAAAGGAAATTGAAATATTAAAACAATCTATGCATATTTATCAGCCGGTTAAAAAAATTTTAATAGCAGGAAGTACTCACAAAGGCGAAGAATCAATACTTATTGATGCTTTTTCAAGGATCAGAAAAGACTTTGCTGATACTGTTCTTGTTGTTATCCCGAGGAATCCAAAACGTGCAAGGTCTGTACTCAAATTATGTAAATCCGCCGGATTTTTTTCAATTCTTATGAAAGACATCGAAAATATAGATAAAAACAAAAAAATTGATGTGATTGTTGTTGATGCTATAGGGATTCTAAAGAGGCTTTATGCAATAGCAGATGTGGCTTTTGTAGGCGGAAGCCTTGTAGATCTGGGCGGCCACAATCCGCTTGAACCTTCTGCCTTTTCCAAACCTGTAATATTGGGACAATATATGAGCGCTTTTGCAAATATATCTCAAATGCTTGTTGATTCAGGCGGAGCTGTCCAGGTAGAAAATACAAACAGCCTTTATGAAACAATAGCTGATATTCTCAGTGATAGCGATAAAGCCCGGAATATGGGAGAAAAAGCATTTAGAGTTTTTAACGCCAATAAGGGGGCTGTTGAAAAAACTCTAAAAGTTATAGAAAGCCAATTGAAGGATTGAGAAATATATAAGTAACCGTTTACGGTTGACAGTTATCGGTTCACGGTTGAAAAAAACAGAAATTAGAGGAGAATTATGGGGTCCTCTTTTGAAGATCGAGAGGTTAATATATTTTCTGATTTAGATGCGAAAGAATTAATTCAAGAGTTGAAATCAATATCCAAAATGCTTAAATCGTGCATAGTTCATTGAAAAAACTGTGAACCGTCAACCGTGAACGGTTACATATATAACTTATGAGCAATATTTTAAAAAAAATCGAAAGTATTATGACTAGTAAAAGGAAAGCCGGTCTTATTTCTTTCGAGTCTTTATTATTCATGCTTTCCCTTATTTTCGGCGGCACCGTTAAAACCAGAGAAGCTTTTTATAATAGAGGTGTGTTAAGGTCAAAAAAACTTCCCTGTGTAGTAATATCAATCGGGAATATCACAGTCGGAGGCACAGGCAAGACTCCAATGACTATTCATGTTGCCGAGCTGGTAAAACGCTTAGGTTACAAAGTAGCAGTAATCAGCAGGGGATATAAAGGGCTTGCGGAAAAAACCGGAGGAATTGTAAGTGACGGAAAAACAATATTCATGGAAGCTGACAAAGCAGGTGACGAACCGTTTATGATGGCCAACCGGCTGAAAAACATACCTGTTGTTGTAGGTAAAAACCGGTTTAATGCGGGCATGACGGCTTTAAACAGTTTTAAGCCGGACGTTATTGTGCTTGACGATGCTTCCCAGCACCTCCAGCTCAAGCGTGACATTGACCTGGTGCTACTTGACAATAGTTGCCCTTTCGGCAATCATCAGCTTTTACCAAGAGGCACACTCAGGGAACCGCTTTCAGCCCTGATGCGTTGTGATGCATTTATTCTAACAAGGTCGGATGTTGCTAAAGAGCCGGAAAGTACGTATAATTCTGTCAAATTAAAAAGTTGTGCAAGGGGCAAGCCAATTTTTAAGGCCATACATGTTCCATATATATATGAAGTCGTCAAAGGCGGAGCTGTTTCATCTCAAGGAATTTATGGAGATTCGTGCACACAGGGTTTTGAATTCTTGCGTGGTCGCCCAGCATTTGTTTTTTCAGGAATCGCAAGAAATATAGATTTTTACAATACAGTAAAAGGGTTTAACTGTAAGGTAACGGGTTGTTCAGAATTTACAGACCATCACAGGTACACGGACAGAGATCTTAACAAGATATTACAATCAGCAAAGGAATCTAATGCAGACTTTATTATTACAACGGAAAAGGACTATGCCAGAATTGCAAACAGAATCACATGGCCGATTGACCTTGTGGTTGTGGGCATAAAAATATCATTTGAAAATTATAATAATGAGTTCAATCTCTTTATAAAAAACAGACTTAAGGGACTTGGAAATTAATACAGTCTAATGAAATCTCTTCGTTCTAAACAAATAAAGCGCATACTAATTCGCTGCACCAACTGGGTTGGAGATGCTGTAATAACAACACCGGCAGTCAGAGCTGTGCGCAAAAATTTTCCTGAAGCTAAGATAAGCCTTCTCGCAAAACCTTGGGTTGCCCCAATTTTTTACAACAATCCTTATATTGATAATATCTTGATTTACGATGCTGCGGAAAAACATAAAGGCCTGTCCGTCATACTTAGGTTGAGCAAGGAACTGCGAAAAGAAAAGTTTGATCTTGCCATTCTTCTTCAAAATGCTTTTGAAGCTGCACTAATAGCTTTTTTGGCAGGAATTCCAAACAGACTCGGCTATAACACCGATGCAAGAAGTCTATTACTTACACATTGTATTTGTCTAAAGCCGGCCTTAAAAAGGGTACATCAAATCGATTACTATCTTGGAATTCTTGAAGGCGCTTCACTAAAATCAGATGGCAGACACCTGACCCTTGTCGTAACAGACGAAGAGCGTAAACATGCTGAAAAAATATTAGCGAAACACGGTATTACAGGGAAAAACAGACTTATCGGAATAAACCCCGGTGCTGTTTTTGGATCTGCAAAGCGGTGGTTTCCTGAACGGTATGCTGCACTGAGTATTAAGCTGCAAAAATACAGCGGGGCCGAAATTGCTATATTCGGAGGACCTGGCGAAAAGGCACTGGGAGACTATATCTCTGAATTAATGGGAAACCGTTGCGTCAACTTTTGCGGCAAAACCAGCCTTCGTGAAGCTGTAGCATTAATTGAGAGGTGTCAACTTTTTATTACAAATGATTCAGGTTTGATGCATGTTGCGGCAGCCCTTGATACTCCGCAGATTGCGATATTTGGTTCTACCGACCATGTAACAACCAGTCCCAGTAGTCCAAAAAGCCGGATTATAAGGGTCCCGGTGCCTTGCAGCCCTTGCCTGAAACCAGACTGTCCTATAGACCACAGGTGCATGAAAAACATTACTGTTGAAATGATATATGATGCTGCCATAAAACTTTTAATGTAATTAACATATGAAAATACTTATCGTTAAATTGAGCGCTATTGGAGATGTTATACATACGCTGCCCTCGCTTAACGCAATCAGAAAACACTATCCTGATGCACATATAACGTGGCTGATTGAGGAAGCTGCTTCCAGTCTTGTTGTAGGGCATGAAGCCCTGAATCGTGTTATTATTTCAAAAAGAAAGCAATGGATAAAAAAAGTTTTCGGGCCATCCTGCCTGAACAATATTAAAGAAGCGTATCAATTTATAAAAAAGCTGAGAGATACGGAATACGATCTGATAATTGATTTTCAAGGATTGCTGAAAAGCGGTATTCTTATAGCATTAGCCAAAGGAAAGCGAAAAACAGGTTTTGATAAGGGCATGGAGCACATGGAGCATAGCTACATTTTTTTAAACGAGCGTATTCCTCCTGTAAATATGGATAACCACGCTCTTTTAAGGAATCTGATGCTTATTAATGCTTTGGGAATCAAGTCAAAA
>Ga0255401_1021_pt1 | contig 25910 bp, 15 predicted proteins | sample ANMaggSSYBR01F13_FD_182110 | JGI IMG/M metagenome (GOLD analysis project Ga0255401, IMG submission 182110) | Sediment cell enrichment communities from methane seep in Santa Monica Basin, California, United Staets - ANME aggregate JGI... | ecosystem: Environmental > Aquatic > Marine > Cold seeps >...
TAATCTAAAAAAATGTTTTTCATTAGTAAAATACTGTATTTCCGGATAAGTCTGTTTATTAAATTTAAAACCTGTTTTTATAATATTGATGAATCTCTGTAAATAATTACTAACTATAGGATTTATTGAATTTACAGTAATTCCTGATACTTGAGTTATGTTTTTTTCTGCAATTGATTTGTTTTTTTTAATTAATTGTACCAATCTAAAAAGATGTTTTTCATTAGTAAAATACTGTATTTCCGGATAAATCGGTTTATTAAATTTAGAACCAGTTTTTATAATATTGATGAATCTCTGTAAATAATTACTAACTATAGGATTTATTGAATTTACAGTAATTCCTGGTGCTCTAATTGTCGTGCTTGAGATAGGAAATGACCTGGCATCTCCAGCTTCATAATACCTATTAGTAATATGTTCATGTGATATAGTATTATTAATATTAGTATTAACAATCCCGCCTTGCTTTGGAATTGAAATATCTGCTGTTTCTTGAGATATGTTTTTATCTGCAATTGATCTGTTTTTTTTAATTATTTGTAATAATTTAAAAAATTGGTCCTCATTAGCAAAATACTGTATTTCCGGATAAATCTGTTTATTAAATTTATGACCTGTATTTCTAATATTAATAAATCTCTGTAAATAATTGTTGGCTATATGATTAATTGAATATAAACTAATTTCTGATGCTCCAACTGTTGCGGTTAAAATGGGAAATGACTTGTAATCTCCAGTCTCATAATACTTATTAGTTATGTGTTCATGTGATATAGTATTTTTAATAATATTATTAACAATCCCGCCTTGCTTAAACATTGAAATATTTGCTGTTTTCCGAGATATATTTTGATCTACAATTGGAAAATATGAACAATATTGCCTGAATACTTCCGGATACTGTATATAAAAAGATTTGATGGAATTATTAATAAATATTTTATTATTTAAATTAATTTTCTTATTAACGCTTCTATTACCAAATAACCTGAGGAATATCAATGAAGGCAGCCGGCCTGAATTTCTGAAAATACCATATTTGCGAACTATATTTTTAGAAAAAGCAGAATCATCAATTCCAACAGACGGTTTTGATATTCTATCCAATAATATTTTAATAAATATATTGTATTTGTTCATTTTATTGCTTTAATTAAATGCTTATGAGCTAGTACCAATGTCTCACTTGCAACAGTACTATTTTTGGCATTGAACGTAGGTCCTTCCCATTTGATTGGATAAGCTTCGTAGAAATCGTAGTAGTCCAGGGTTTTATTTCCAGAGTAATCAAGTAGATAAATAGTCCCACTCTTTCTTTTAAATTTTCCGGATATTACAGTCTGATACCAGTCCCATAGTTTCAAATCTATAAGTCCACGCTTCAATGTAATGTTACTGTATTTGGTAAATTTTGGGAGTTTATATTCGTAGTTATTGACTCCTCCTTCTTTTATAGTTTCAACTTCAGTTTCAATTGTTAAGCCTGAAACATCGGTAAATCCGGCCGCAATAATACCTTCTATTTCCACTTTAAATCTATAGGCACTATAAGGGTCTGATCTTTTTCCTGTTGGCGACATAGCTTTCTCTAAACATCCACAAGACTTTTTGTTTTATTTGAATTCATTTTCTTATTTATTTTACTAACCTCTTCACACCACTGCTTACGCTCATTATGTTCCATATTTATAATGGTCTCATAATCCCAGTGGAGGTGATATGCCAAAAAGGCTACCTCCTCATATACATTATTGAGTGGGTAGCCTATAATTCCCCCGACGAGTTTGCCTCTATATCAAACTCATGCTCACATTTAGGGCATATCGCTTTGATAGTATTCGAACCGTTTTGATTGATCCTGTTGTACATATCCTGAAGGTATGCAAAGTCCACTGTAAAGAGTCCTTCAATAATCCTTGGATTTACCATCTTCAAATCTCCCAGACTGGTAATCACTCTGGAAAAAAGGATTACAGTTAAATATGCCGGATTATTCTGCACCCTTGGATCTTTCATAGGCAGTATCTCATCTGCCGCGGTAGCAAGTCTCATCTTACCTTCTTTATGAAGTGTGCCGTCTTCATCAGCAAATCCCATAGGTAAGGTAAAATCATATTCTGTCTGTAAGACTCCCATTTTTCTTCCTCTTAATTAAGCATTACTTTATTCGTTTGACTCCTTCATGTACTATTTCAAATGTTTCTATAACCACATCGTTCGCTTTTGCACTGAAATCAGATGGATCATATTTAGTAGGCCATGCTTCGTTAATATCCCATTGCGCCTTGTCATTACCTTCCTCATCGATCAAAATCAACGAGATGTTTTTTCTTGCTGTCATAGCGCCGGAATCTTCAACAAGCTTTTTCCAGTTATAAAGATCCATTGAATCAGTCAGCCCTCTTTTAAGTGTTATATTTCCATATTTGGTAAGTCCGGATAATTTTCTTTGAAACGGTAGATCCGTACCTTCTCTATAATCAGTTACATCTGTGGTTGAATCAGGGATTGTGGCTTCTGCAAAACTTGCTATTTGAATTCCATCGATCTCTACTCTGAACCTGAAATTCCTATATGGATCGTTTCTTTCTCCTGTTGCCATATTATTATCTCCTTTATGTTATTAATTCACATTACTTCGTTAATGTTTTCTGACTTATCCTGATTATTACGAATTCAGCCGGTTTTACAGGTGCTACTCCAATCTCTATGATAAGCTGTCCTGCATCTCTGACTTCAGGCGGATTATTCTCTTCATCAACCTTAACATAAAAAGCCTCTTCAGGAGTAGTTCCAAACAAAGCACCATCTCTCCAGACCCTTAAAAGAAATGCTGTAATATTCCTTTTTACTGATCCCCATAGAGAAGGAGTGTTCGGCTCAAAAACTACCCATTGAGTAGCTTCGTCAATGGATTCTTCAAGGAAAATAAAGAGCCGTCTGATATTGATATATTTCCATTCTGGATCGGCGGAGAGAGTTCTTGCACCCCATATGCAGATTCCTGATGACGGGAAGGAACGGATCACATTTATTCCCTGAGGGTTCAATCCGTCATGTTCACTTTTCGTGATTATCTTTTCAATACCAGTAACAGTATCAAGATAACCTTCTACAATGCCAGCAGGTGCTTTATGGACTCCTCTGACTGTGTCGGTCTTAGCATACGTACCTGCAACAGCTCCGGATGGAGGAACGGTTTTTATCCTTCCTGTTGCCGGGTCGGTGATTTTAATCCATGGATAATACAGTGCTCCATATGAGGAATTAAATGCATTTCCTCTATAATCACCAGTTCCTTTCTTGAAATCGAGTATTTCCATTGGGCTTAAATCAGAAGGAGGATCAGCAACAAAGAAGCAGTCACCTCTGACCTGGCAGTAATTTAGTCCTGCCAGCATTACCCCTCTTTCTCCTGCCATATCAGGAATAGCTACTATGTTAATATCATCGATCACATCAAATGCATAAAGGCCGTTCTGTGCACTTTCATCACCAATAAAATCCGTAGATTTCAGATCATTTATGCCATCATCACCTTCTTCCAGAGTAATTGGTTGGTCAATACGTGGTTTATTTCCCGAACCTGCAACGCTATTAGGAGGACTTCCTTCATCCCAGTCATCCTTTTCAACTCTGATATAAGATAAATCATTATTATTGATCTTATCTTCTACATTGTTTATGGTAAGGTCATCAATTGCTTCTACTTCAATATCATTATATTTGACGATCAGTTTGAATCCGTTTTCTTCAAGTTTAGGATCAGTGGCGGCTTCAACGTCAACTGATATTTCATCACCCCATTTCCCATCAGATGATGCCAAAACCCTTAGTGCGGGTTCATTACTGCTGTCTGTTAATGTCCCGGCTGAAGGTGAAGACGCCTTTGTATTCAGATCCTGTATATCCGAATAATGGCAGGTTCGAACAACATAGCATCTTGTTCCTCCTTCATTGAAAAATTGATTTACTGCATATGCCATATTTCCATTGGCAATATAACCTCCGAGTTTATTAACAAACTGTGTCCAGTTTGCTATCAGCTCTGCTTTACCTATTGGTCCCTTTTCGGTGATTCCTACAAAAGCACCAGTTGAAGTACCTACTCCTTCAATTGGCTTTACTCCTGAGGACTTTTCCTCAACATAGACTCCTGGCGATAGATATTGGCTCATATTATCCCTCCAAATTATTTAATTCTTTCTCACTAACTGTTTCATCTGTTATTACCGATTCATCTGTTATTACCGTTTCATCTGGTATTACCGTTTCATCTGTTATTACCGTTTCATCTGTTATTACCGTTTCATCTGGTATTATCGATTCATCTGGTATTATCGGTTCAGCATCAGGTTTCTTATCATGATGACTTTTAATGATAGCCCCCTTTGCAATTAGTTTTTGAAGATGTCTTGATGAATATTCTTCATCTGATACATCTGCTGTACCTTTTGATAATAAAAAGATACTTTTACTTTCATTCAAATTTATTATTATTTTCTGGTCTAACTTATTTCGAATTACAACCATAACACCACCCTATCTAAAAATTAATTCTAATGCAGAACAAAATCCTCGCTAGCACTCAGATTTTCTTGACTTAAGCTTTGAAGAAGCTGAAGATTAGAAAATAAGAACGAAGTGAGCATTTTCGATATTCAAATTATACCTTATGTACTATTTGAATGATTAATAAAACATTCGGCATAATTTTTCAGATTATTCAAAAAACATAAAAAGACATATTTTGAAAATTTTTATATACTTTGTGAATTGATTAGCAATTATGATTCAATAGTTTTGCAATTACACGTTATACACTCCCATATCTATTTTTAAGTTAATTGTATTGTCTGTGCTTGTATAGTTTTACCGATTATTAATGAAACTGTTAGTTTCTTTGGTTTATACCCATCCTTAACAATATTGAGTGTTGATTTTTTAGCTTTATGTTTGGTATTAAACCGGATGAAAAAACTACCATCCTCTTGGGAAATATTATCCGATACAGCTCCCTTGACTTTTATAGAAGCATCGGGAACTGGCATATATTTAGAATCAATGATCTTATCTTTTATAATTGTCATTCCTTCTGGAAAAGGATAGTTGGCTTTTGGTTGTAGAAAAAGATCAATGAAGGGGTGTTCACGATCGATCGATGTAAAATCTATACTGAAATCTTCCTGTTTGTAAAATGCACCACCTACTGTGAGAATGAACTTCCCTTTTGGAAAATTTAATAATATAAAATATCCTGTATTATGTTTTATGATAGGTTTTGTTATCATTGAGGTATTTAAAAAAACATCTCCAATGACTTTTTTCTCAGGAGATATATCATCCTTTGGCATTACAGCCAGAGTTAATATTGTTTTAACTATTTGATTAAAAAACCTACTTTTGTTTATTTTTTCGTAACTATTCAGCCATACATAAACGTTATCGGTAGACTGAATAGTCCACAAATAGATAATTGCACACAATTGTCAAATGCCTTTGGAATCGATGGACGTAGACTCAGTATTAAAAACTAAAAAATGTATCGCCATATACACAAATAAGCTGATTTTCGTCATCGGCATCCGGTCTAAAGGAAGGCTGAATAGTTACATTTTTTCTTTGTATACACTTAGATATCCTTTTCTATAACACGCTTGATCCTGATATCCGGTTTTTCTGAGACACGCTTGATCCTGATATCCGGTTTTTCTGAGGGGATTTTTATAGGTGTAAATATATAAGACACTGAAAGTTTGAAATCCTTATTAGGAAACCGTTCCCAGAGTTTGTTCAGTTCTTCAAAAGATAGATTGTTGGCAATAACCCGTATCTTATCATTTCCACTTTCTTTCAGGCTCACTGTGAGCATCTCATCCTTAATTACAGCATTATCATAAAAAATCTGCATGATCCGCTCAAGGATTATGACTTCTGTTTCTCTATTATTGGCAAAAGGAGTGAATATATAATATAGATCAAGGGCAAGAGGAGAGTAACGCATTTGATCTATGCCAATGGGTTTAGGTTCAACATTTCGCAGATGACTATTCTCAACGATCTGGTACAGGAACATTGAAAGCTTTGGAGTAGTGGTAGCTTCAATATCTGCCGGTGAATCAAATAGAATGGAATTCTCATCAGAAAGTTCATATATTTTTTGATGAAGTAATTCCTTTACTGATTCTCCAACGTCCCTTAAGATTGCCATTTAATTTTATTCCGCCTCAATAATTTCATAATAGGGTGTAAAATCTGCTTTTAAGAAGGTTTTTCCCATTTTCTGATATTCCCGTTTTGCTGCATGCATAATATGGGACATTTTGATTCTTTCAGACCTATCAGCAGCATAAAATGCCGATGCAATAGCTATATTTTTAATATTACCTCCTGCAAGCTTTAGCTTCTCAGAGATAAAATCAAAATTTATGTCATTACTAAGCGGTGCTTCCTCTGGAAATATCTTGATCCATATTTGTTTTCTCAGTGTTTTATCAGGGAATGGAAACTCTACTATAAACTGCATCCTTCTTAAAAAAGCATCATCAATATTTTTACTAAGGTTCGTAGCAAGTATCACAACACCTTCATATTCTTCCATTTTTTGCAGTAAATATCCGGTTTCTATATTAGCATACCTATCATGGGCATCTTTTACTTCCGAACGTTTCCCAAAAAGGGCATCTGCCTCGTCAAAAAACAGGATTGCATTACTGGTCTCAGCTTCTTTAAAGATCTTACTGAGGTTTTTTTCAGTTTCACCAATATATTTACTTACTACACTGGAAAGGTCGATCTTATAGATATCCAATTGGGCTTGCCTGGCAATAATCTGTGCAGCCATGGTCTTGCCTGTACCGGATGGTCCTGAGAAGAGGGTATTCAGACCTTTTCCCAGTGATATTTTTTTATCAAATTTCCAGTCCGAATATACCGTTCCTTTATGCTTTATATATATCCTTATTTCTTTCAGTTGCGCTTTTATATCTGCTGGCAGTATAATATCCTCCCAGGTATGTAGAGGAATTATCTTTTTAGCTAACTCACCAAGCTTCTTGTTAGACCTGGCTTTCGCACCCTCATAAAGGTCATGTACAGAAAGTCCGGAAACATCCGGCGTTCTTAACATTGCAATATTATTTGCAGTGTAAATAGTATCTTTTATCTGACCACCGCTGAAGTTGAACTTAGTAGCAAGTGCATTGATGTCAGCATCATCTATTATTGTAGAATAACTTTCCAAGAATGAGCTCCATATCTGTTTGCGGTGTGTGAAAGAAGGAAGAGGTATGTTAAAATTTATATATCTATGTTTTGCAAGAGCCACTTGTGGTTCCCACGTTTCTTCACTTGATAGAAAAATCAAATTTGGAAAATCATCTAGTTTAAGAATCAAATTCCTTATATTTATTCCTGTATTCTCTTCCTTAAATAGAGCATCAAAACCTTCAAGATATAGACATGAATGCTGTAATTGAGCTTCACGGATTATGATATCCAGTATTTCAAAAGACTCATCCTTAATCAAAGCCTTTGAATCAACCACCAATAAGAACATTTTTAATTCAGTGCAAACAGCTTCAGCCGTTAATTTCTTTCCAGTACCATAAGGTCCATGTAATTGTATTATCAAAGGAACTTCAACATGAGAATGGTACTGTAAAAGCTCGATCAATTTATTTTTTTCATCCTCTGGGATTATAATATCTGAAAAATACTTATCAGATTCAATTAGAGTACAAATATTTTGTATTTTAGGATCGATCGCATCTGATTCTAATAAAAAGCTAATGATCCTTTCATCTACCTTTAAGGAGCGGGATAATAATGGAATCTCGTCCATCGGATTATCATCTGTAAAATAAATGAGATGGTTGTTGATCAATGTACCAGTATATGAGAATTTTTGCCTTGCACGGAACCTTTTTTCTATAGAAGGATAGAGGAGTGTTAACACCAGATCAACACTCGGACGCTTTTTTGTTAGATCATTTTGAAGATAAGCATATAGTTTTTCATATCGTAGATCGAGCTCTGGTGCCAAGCAGATTAAAAAAATATCTATTTCAAAAGGATCAAGTTGGAAGAGTTCTGATAGAATGTGAAGTCGCAGTTCTTTTCCTTTCTTTATACTATTAATTTTTTTTTGGTAAATTTCCCTGGTTATTGTTTCAATATGCTCCAGTTCTAAGTCAGAACAAAGATCAGATTTAAATTCACATAGAGGTGTCTGTAAAATTGCATTCACTTCATCTTCTGATATGTATAAACCACGGAAATCATCCATATATTCCTGATGATCTAACCTGTATTTCTTTAGGTAAAAACGGATTATCAGATCAATTCTATGAAGTTCATCAAGAAGATATTCAATATCGGTATTATAGACTGTTATATCATCGATAGAGAGGAATTCGCCCGGATTCTCTCCAGATTCAGGAATAACTTTCATAGAATTACTTCTTTATAGTAATCTCACAACCAGTTCATATATCTGCCCTATTCTACAATCTACGATATGCAGTCAATAGTATATCACCATCAGATAATTTTCCCAATGATTTCAACCGATCAACTTCTAGCAGGAATTTCCCAAGAGTATTTTGATCCAGATTATTTTTCTCTGCAAACCTCATAGCCAGACTTTTCAGTTCTTTTCTAGATGAATATCTCTTGGGCATTTTATTATCAAAAAAATTAAATATAAGCCCACATTTTTTGTGTCCTATGGTGGACGTAGATGGATTAGCTGAAGTCTGTATATAATCTTTGAATGTTTCTCCCTCGATAAACTCACCACATTCACACAAAATCATAAAATCCTCTCCCTTATTTTTAAATAAATATAAAGATTTATCTATTTTAAAGAAGTATCATAGCAAAATTGCTCACTCCTGAATTTTGAAAGTTAATTTCACCCACATACTTTCAATGAGAATATTGATTATTTTTAGTATATATGCCTTTTGCCAAATCTATGATAATGACTCCCATGATTTTAAATAATTATTAATATTTATTTTATTTTATCTTAATAAACGAATTTTTATACTGGAATCTTATCATTAAAATTAGCCAATTCCACCCACTAGCACCGCTTCTCCTACAAGCCCCGCCTCCTGCCCCAGAGTCCCTCCCGCGATAATACTTTCAGATGTATATTTTATATCCAGCAAACCGATAAACCTGGGCTGCAGGGAAAATTCATGATACTGCATCACATTCCAGCCAAAATGTATCCCAATAGCTGACAATAATCCATATATAAGATATAATAACGGTGTCAGAAGACTGAATTTTTCAGCGTTATGACCATTATTCCACCCCGGGCAATACCTTTGTGGCAGATGTCAACGGCGGTGTAAAAATTCCCAGTTCCTTATCATCAACAGCAACTTGACCGTTATAGGTTGGCTTTTAAGTGTCACCTTTATGTTTCATAATTTTAGCATCGGTGTCGGTGAAGTTTATTTATAGGTGTTTTGGGACAGTTGTATTGGAAATTATAAACGCATTTCGATATCGATATCGGTAATTTTCGCAGTTTCAATCAAATCTTTTAACTTGATTTACAGGATTAGATGAGATTGTCGGAAAAGCCTTATTTTCGAATATTTCAGCTTTAATGTATAAACTTGACCGGGCGCAGCATAGTGATTTAGGTTAAACAATATTTCTGGAAGTTTCAATTTAGGCGCTTTACAGGTACTTTTCCGACAATCTCTAGATCGTATCCTGTCAATCCTGTCTGAAATTTCCATTTTTTTGACGGCTCATCCGTTCTTTGTAATATCTTCCTTTTGCGATTATCTCAAGACTGCATCATATTATAGGTCATTCCCATGGAACAATATTTCAATCTCTGTACCGCATATTTCGCAAATGTATTTCTCACCCATTTCTGTCAAGCGAATATTCCTGCTGTCAGGCAGGCGGTACTCCAAACGACAATACTTCGCAATTAAATATAAATATGGATTACAATCATATACAATGTTGTAGGATCGAACACCGAAGATTTTATGTGCCATTATAACCTTCAAGCGTCCACTTTTATTAGACTAAACAATGCCTTGGTGGCTCAGCCCGGCAGAGCGAGTGATTTGTAATCACTAGGTCGGGGGTTCAAATCCCCCCCGAGGCTTTTAAAATATTTTTATAACCCTGTTTTCAGACCACGTTTTATTGCATGAAAAATTGCCGCAGGCATGTAAAAATACCTACGAAATATTCCGTAAGTTTTAATGCAAAGAGATTCAAAGGAAGAACCACCAGGATATTGCGACAGGAATTTGCTGAGTTGAAGGATTGGTGTAAGAAGAGTTTGTAGGCTCCAAGTTTCTATCATGGAAGTATTGGTCATGGCTGTAGGTTTGCCCTTCAGAAAGACTTGAATATAAGTTGCAAAATGTAATAGAAAAAGCAATCAAGGAAATCAAGCATTTAGGATAACATCAGTAGATATTTTGTGCTTTCAGGGGGGAAGTAGTTGAAAAACATCAAAATTAAAGGAGCACGGGAACACAATCTGAAAAACATAAACGTTGAACTCCCACGCGATAAGCTGACAGTGATAACTGGCATCTCCGGCTCTGGAAAATCAACACTTGCATTTGACACTATTTATGCAGAAGGACATCGACGATATGTTGAATCATTGTCTTCCTATGCACGGCAATTTTTAGGACTCATGAGCAAACCTGATGTGGATAGTATCGAAGGATTGTCACCAGCTATATCAATTGAACAGAAAACAACAAGCAAAAACCCAAGAAGTACCGTTGGAACGATTACTGAAATCTATGATTATTTAAGACTGCTATTTGCAAGAATCGGCGTTCCATATTGCCCTGAGCATGGCATAATAATAGAATCACAATCTCCTGAAAAAATTGCGGAAAACATCTCAAAAGAACTTATGGGGATGATAATCATCCTTTCGCCAATTGTTCGCCAGAAGAAAGGAACTTATGAGCAACTTTTCAAGGATTTAAACGAAGAGGGTTACTCGAGAGTAAGAGTAAACAAAACTATCTACAGGACAGATGAAGAAATTCAACTTGAGCGATACAAAAAACATGACATAGAAATTGTGGTTGATCGATTAGATGTAAGGGGCAGATCAAGACTTGCCGAGGCATGCGAGAATGCAATTAATAGGTCTGATGGTTTGATCCTCGTTCTTGATGATAATGATGTTGAACACACATATTCTTCTAAGATGACCTGCCCGAAATGTGGAATTTATTTTGAAGAATTACAGCCAAGAATGTTTTCATTTAATAGCCCATTTGGCGCATGTGAAGTATGCCATGGTCTTGGAATTAAAATGGAATTTGGCGAACATCTCATCATACCGGATGAAGGAAAATGTATTGTAGATGGCGCTATTGCACTTTATAAAAATATGCGGGACGGCTGGCGCGTACATTATCTGGGGGGAGTAGCAAAACATTTTGGGTTTGACATATTTACTCCCATAAAGGATTTGACAAGGAAACAATACGATGTGCTGATGTACGGCTCTTTGGAAAAAGTCAGTTTTAACATGACTGCAAAAAACGGAGACACTCAATGGTCTGGGAAAGGAGCGTGGGAGGGACTTATTCCTCAATCTGAAAGACTCTACAAACAAACGGAGTCAGATTACAGAAGAAAAGAACTGGAAAAATTCATGATCATTTCTCCCTGTCCTGCTTGCAGTGGAAAGAGACTAAAATCAAAGGTTCTTTCTGTGAAAATTGCAGATAGATCGATCATTGACGTTACCGACATGTCAATAAAACAATGCATTGTTTTTTTCAAAACCCTTATACTTTCTAAAAAACAGGAAGAAATTGCACGTCAAATTTTAAAAGAAATTAAAGCAAGGTTGGATTTTCTTGATCGGGTGGGTCTTAACTATTTAACCCTTTCAAGAAGCACAGGGACTCTTTCTGGTGGGGAAGCACAAAGGATCAGACTTGCAACGCAAATCGGATCTAATCTCATGGGTGTTGTATATATCCTTGACGAACCATCCATTGGACTTCATCAACGTGATAATAAAAAATTAATTGACACTCTGTATAGATTGAGAGACCTTGGAAACACGCTAATTGTTGTCGAGCATGATGAAGAGACTATACGGCACGCAGATTATGTTATTGACATGGGCCCTGGGGCAGGACTTCATGGGGGAGAGATAGTAGCAGAAGGAACACCAGAAGAAATAGAAAACCATCCGGCATCACTTACCGGAAAATACCTTTCAAAAAAATTACAAATCGAACTGCCAGAGGTAAGAAGAAGATCTGACAGCTACATTCATATTAACGGGTGCTGTGAACACAATCTAAAAGATGTGGATGTCAAAATTCCAATCGGTGTCCTGACACTTATTACTGGTGTTTCCGGTAGTGGAAAATCCACTCTTATTTATGAGATATTATACAAGGCCTTAATGAAAAAACTCCATCAATCAAGGATAATTCCCGGAAAACACCATTCAATCAAGTTTGATGATAAAATAGATAAGGTGGTTGTGATCGATCAAAGTCCGATAGGAAGAACTCCTCGAAGCAACCCGGCAACCTATACAAAAGTGTTTGATGAAATCAGAAAAATATTTGCACAAACATCTGAATCAAAACGAAGAGGTTACAAGCCAGGGAGGTTCTCATTTAACGTAAAAGGTGGAAGGTGTGAGGCATGTCGGGGAGATGGGGTAATAAAAATTGAAATGCATTTTTTGCCTGATATCTACATTGAGTGTGAAGAATGCAAAGGAAAACGGTACAACAGAGAAACACTTGAGGTTACCTATAAGGGGAAGACAGTTGCAGACGTTCTTGATATGAGTGTTGAAGAAGCACTGGATATTTTTCAAAACATTCCATTTATCAGAAAAAAACTTGAAACACTTTCACAGGTCGGACTTGATTACATCAAACTTGGTCAAGGTTCTACAACTCTTTCCGGGGGAGAGGCCCAACGAATTAAACTAACCCGTGAACTTTCAAAGAAAAGCACTGGAAGAACGATTTATCTACTTGATGAACCAACAACAGGACTTCATTTTCATGATGTAAAAAAACTAATTGATGTCCTCAATGATTTGGTTGATAAAAGAAACACAGTCGTTGTAATAGAACATAATCTGGAAGTCATAAAATCAGCCGACTATCTGATTGATTTGGGTCCCGAGGGTGGAGATTTAGGTGGGGAGGTTGTTGCCTGTGGAACACCTGAAGAAGTATCACAAAACAAAAGAAGCTATACTGGTGAAATTCTAAGACCTATCTTTTTTTTAAAGGGAAGGAAGAATGTTTGATGTAAAGAGCCTTCCGACTGAACCAGGGTGCTATCTTTTTAAAGATAAAAATGATAAAATAATCTACGTTGGCAAGGCAAAAAACCTAAAAAAACGAGTTAAAAGCTATGTTCAAAAAAATGACCTGGATGCGAAAACCCAATGTCTTATAGAACGTGTTGAATCACTTGAGTATATTGCAACAGATAATGAAGTTGAAGCGTTTATTTTAGAAAATATTCTCGTTAAAGAACATCAACCCAAATATAATATCGACCTGAAAGATGCGAAAAGCTATGCATTCATTCAACTAACTGACGAGGAATTTCCAAGAGTCCTTCTTGCGAGAAATAAAACAGGAAAAGGAAAGTTCTATGGGCCTTTTGTTTCTGCTCAGGAAAGAGATTATATTCTTTATTTTTTAAGAAAAACATTTGCTCTTAGAACGTGCAAGAAAATGCTCAAGAAACCGTGTTTGAGGCATCATATAGATCTTTGTGACGCTCCATGCATTGGTCTCATTAAAAAAGAAGATTATAATAAAAAAATAGAGAAGGTAAAATTAGCACTATCTGGAAATGCAAATAAACTAATAAAACAAATGCAAAATGAAATGAAAACTCATTCAGGAAGATCACAGTTTGAGCAAGCACTTAAGATTAGGGACGAAATAGCAGCAATAGAAAAACTTAGCGAACATCAAAACATGCAAAGGCAAAAACAGTATGATGAAGACATCATCAACTACAAAATAAGGGATGGAAAGGTATATCTGATGCTTTTTAACATCTACAAAGGATTGCTTTCAAATAAAAACGAATTCGTTTTTGATTACAATGATGATTTCTTAGAGGAATTTATCATTCAGTATTACTCAGAAAATCCGGTTCCAAAGGAAATTATTACTCCTGGGAAGATGAGTGGATCAATTGTTTTTTTTCTGCAAACAAAAAAAGGTAAAAAGGTAAAAATTACAAACCCTCAGAGGGGTGCAAAAAAACAACTTCTTGATCTAGTTGAAAAAAATATCGAAATCACGTTCTTTGCTGACACGGATAAAGTTGATGCACTTAAACTGAAAATAAAACTCAATGAAGCACCCGTAGTTATTGAATGCTTTGATATCTCTCATTTATCCGGAACATCAACGGTTGGTTCTATGGTCCAATTTAGAAACGGAAAACCAGATAAAAATAATTACCGGAGATTCAGGATACGAACCGTTGAAGGAATTGATGATTTTGCATCTATTGCTGAAGTTGTGGGAAGAAGATACACTCGACTGAAAAATGAGGATGGAGAGTTACCAGATCTTATTATTATCGATGGTGGAAGAGGGCAACTAAACTTTGCCATGCAAGAACTTGAAAAACTTAACTTAAAAATTCCAATAATCTCTATTGCCAAACGGTCTGAGGAGATTTATGTTCCTGGAATGGTTCATCCGCTGAAACTTGCACAAACAGAAAAAGCTCTACATTTTATTCAGGAAATACGAGACGAAGCACACCGCTTTGCAATTAAATATAATAGATTACTTCGTAAAAAAGAGCTGATATCGTGAACAAATTTAAACTCATAACCGATCTAAAGCCAGGAGGGTCACAACCCGAAGCAATAGACAAACTGGTGGAAGGACTCAAAAGTGGTGAGCAATATCAAACACTGCTTGGGGTTACCGGGAGTGGTAAAACATTTTCCATGGCCTGTGTTATAGAAAAGGTGCAAAAACCAACACTCGTGTTCACCCACAATAAAACACTTGCTGCGCAGCTTTATAGTGAGTTTAAAGATTTTTTCCCGGAAAACCGTGTTGAGTATTTTGTTTCTTATTATGATTATTATCAGCCTGAATCATATATTCCACGGAAAGATCAGTATATTGCAAAGGATGCAGACGTAAATCCAAAGATCGAACAGATGAGACTTGCGGCAACTGCGTCGTTGCTTTCCAGAGAGGACGTGATTGTTGTTGCTTCAGTCTCATGTATTTACAGCGTTGGAGACCCGGATGATTATTCCAAGCTTGGTTATGAAATAAGAAGGGATCAGCAAGTAGCAAGAAATGAGATTCTTGGAAGACTAGTTGACATGCAGTACGAGAGAAATGATTTTGATTTAAAATCAGGAAGGTTCAGGGTAAAGGGAGATACGATTGACCTCATACCGGGATATTATGACAATATCATTCGCATTGAGATGTTTGGTGACGAAATTGAAAATATAAAGGAAATTGATAAGGTAACAGGTGAAACAACAGAGGTTATAGATTATTTTTTTATATATCCTGCAAAACATTTCGTCATTGCAAAGGAAAAGAAAGAGCGGGCAATAAGGGCAATTAAACAAGAGCTTGAAGAACGGCTGCCACAGCTTGACCTGCTGGAAGCTCACCGGTTAAAACAAAGAACTCTTTATGACATTGAAATGATTGAAGAAACTGGTTTTTGTAAGGGAATTGAAAATTATTCACGACATTTTGATCGGAGAAAAAGTGGTGAAAAACCCTTTTGTTTGCTTGATTATTTTCCAAAGGATTTTCTGATGTTCATTGATGAAAGTCATCGTACTATCCCCCAGATCCATGGGATGCATCGTGGTGATTATTCAAGAAAAAAAACACTTATTGATTATGGGTTTAGACTACCCAGTGCATATGACAATAGACCTCTTACATTTAATGAATTTGAAGAATATATGCGAAATACAATCTTTGTTTCTGCAACGCCTGGTGATTATGAACTTGAAATATCCGGCCGGATCGCAGAACAAATAATCAGGCCAACCGGACTTGTTGATCCAAAAGTTGAAATGAGGAAAATAAAAGGTCAAGTGCCTGATTTAATAAATGAGATCAATAAAACGGTAAAACGAGGAGACAGGGTAATTGTTACTACGCTTACGAAAAGACTTGCTGAAGAACTTAGTGAATATCTGGCAGAAAAAGAAATTAAAACAAGATATCTCCACTCTGAAATTGATACCCTGGAGAGAACAGAAATTATTCGACAATTTAGACTTGGAAAATTTGATGTACTAGTTGGTATCAATTTGTTAAGAGAGGGACTTGATATTCCAGAGGTAGGTTTTATTGGTATTCTTGATGCAGATAAAGAAGGATTTTTACGTGATGCACGAAGCCTAATTCAAATCATTGGAAGGGCGGCAAGGAATGTGAATTCAGAAGTTGTTTTATATGCAGATAATCTCACCGATTCGATTAAAAAGGCACTTGAAGAAACAAACCGAAGAAGAAACATTCAGCTTGAATTTAATGAGAAGCACAATATAACTCCCACTACAATTGTAAAGCCCATAAAAGAAAAAATAGTTGACGTTAAAGATACAAAACATATTCCTAAAAAAGACATTCCAAAGATGATAATTGAGCTAGAACTTGGGATGAGGGAAGCAGCTGATAATCTTGATTTTGAAAAAGCGATATTTATTAGAGATAAAATAAAAGCACTTAAACAAACGATATCCAGTTAAGCTAACTGAATAAAAAGGTATCCACTTCAAAAAGGATCTCAAAAAGCATGGTATTTTGACCGGATTTACAGGATTTACAGGATGTTGACGTTGCAGTGTATCCTGTCGATCCTGTTAATCCTGTCTAATAATTTTTAAATTACCCTTAGTTATTTGAAGTGGATACATAAAAAGGATAAATGGGGAATTCCTGACCCCCGTTGACAATGTAATTGACACTTCCTCAAAATTCTTCAAACCTCATCTGCTTACTTCCCATCACCAAATCATCCAGCACATTCTTGTCATATCCAAAAGGCTGCAGCAGGCTCTCAGCTGCCCGTAGCGTGATGTCATAATACTTCTTTTTGTCATACACCGTGTCAGGCTCTATCAGTTCGGCCACCTTCACCCTGTTGTGGAAATACCTTGACCTGTAGTTGGTGTGTATGTACTGCACAGCCTGCCCGGGCTGCACCTCCACACCTTCTTCCCTTAACTGGTACAAAGCTGCAGCCTGACTTCCTTTCTGCCTGTAATCCTCAAGCTTGTGCCTGGTGTGGGTGGTGAACACCAGATCTTCGCAGTCGGCCCCGCCGGTTAATACCTCACCGGCATAGCGGCGCACCACATCCAGCACGCAGGGAAGGTTACTGTATAATTCGTCCACGGTGCGGGCACATTTCATCTGATCTAACATATCGTGCTGCAGCCGCCTGATGTACTCGGGTGTATCCCTACGCCGCAATTCGATTCCCCTCACCTTCATTTTTCCATCCGTCATCAGGCCGAAGTACCGGTTCATGGCCCCGGCCCGGTTGTGACGGTTGGACGGGAACACAATCCAGTTGTAGTGTCCTTTAAGTTTCAGGGGGATCCCTACGGTCTCGCTCACAAGGTCGCATAGTTCCCTGGGGTCACCGCTGCCCCTGACCCACAGACTGTCCACAATACCATGTAGTATCTCAAATCCCATACCCTGGGCAATCTCCATGGTCTGGAGTAATATCTCCCTGGCGTAGGCAGTGATGGATTCGTGGCACTCAATCCGCCCGAACCTGGCCTTATTGAACCCCATGTAACCAAAACTGGTCACCAGCAGCCATTTCAGTACGTTCTGCATCATCCGGTGTTCCTCGCTGCCGCTATCTGCCATTTTCTTATAGGCCAAACGCCGCTTGATCAGTGGCCCGATGACCCTTGGTATGAGCCCCACCCGCTTCTGGCAGATGTTATATCCGATAAAGGGCACCCTCTCGGGCGAGTCCGGGCAGCACTCGCACAACACGGTCTCAGGGGAGATGTTCTTTGTGACCATAATGTGGGGGAACAGACTGGTGAAGTCCACTTCGGCTGCATTTTCGTATATGCCCACCCTGGGTTCCAGTATCAGCGCTCCCCGGTCCGAGCGCAGCAGTTCCTCTGCGGTCTTAAAGTTCTCGGACAGGTTGCGCCTCCAGGGAACCAGTACACCGTCCTTTAGTGCCTGGTTCACCTGCAGAGCCGTGACCGCACTGCCGGGGCTGAGCCTGGATAACTGCTGCAGGGGTATGCCCGTTATCCTGCCCAAGTCGATGAGGCCCCGCATCCCGCCTTCACGGAAGATGAATGTCTGCTCATCGATGTGCAGCCTACCTTTTAGTGGGTAACCGCCTGGTTTGTAGATGATGCGGCCGTAGCTGAAATACGACCGGCCCTTGTTCTGTGCGGGCGGCTCGTCCCGCTCCCTGCCCAGTTGAAGTGATGCCCCTGTTTCCGCTGCCCTGTGGTACAGGTAGGGGAGCTGGAAACTGTCGCCGCCGTGTGTCAGTATCACGTCAGGGTCCATTTCTTTGACCAGGGAGGACAGGCTTTCTATCATATCGGCTTCTGGCATACCCTCAAGGAATTGCTCGCCCAGCTTGATGTCCTGAACCGTGTCACTGAAGCAAGGGTTCTTTACCGACCGCGGGGTTACTTTCAAATGCAAGGTCCTTAATTCCGGGGTCGCATAGCTGGTGGTCTGCTGGTCGTCATCAAGGTGCAGTTGTGGGTCCAGCCGGGCCATGGGGAACAGCCCCTTCTCAAGGAGGAACTGCCTGGTCGGGGGCAGGTCCACATTATATGCTTTCCAGCCCCGCTTCTCCAGCATGTCTGCCAGATTGAATACCCCGCCCCAGTCATCCAGAGATATGGCAAGCACATCTTGTGGCTCCTGACCCAGGGAGGTTATTTTCTGTTCGACCCTGACATGCCGCACCTGGGGCAGGGTGGATATAAGGTGCCTGTTGTGGACGGGACATTCCAGGTATATGCGGGGATAGTATCCCACCCTTTGGGATGTGCACTTGCTGCCTTGTTTGATCCACAGGAGAATGTGCCCGTCTCTGTACTCGATATCAAGGAGATGGGGCATGGCTGTCCTCCTTCAGGTCGTCTATTTGTTTTTGCTGTTCGATGAGGATGGACAGCACTATGGTATCCATGGGGTCAACAGCCGCCGCTACAGTGGATGCGGAGGCATGTTCCCGTGCCATGTCCATGATGCGGTCAAAGACCTGCCGGTCGCGCCGGCGCAGCGCCCTCCTGAAATCCCCAAGCTCCATGATAATACTGTCAAGCAGCATTCTGAAAGTGGGTACTGTCCTGCCCATTTACACCACCGCCGTGTATGCGCTGAGCTGCATCTGGCCAGGCGGGATGGGCATGAATTCCAGCACGTCGTTCTCATCCATTATCCTGAGCAGTTTGCGGTGCTGTACTACCCTTATGACCCTGCCGGCACACTCCTCCACCAGTTTTGCACCCCACCAGGTCCCGCTGTAGCTGGTCACCACCGTGGTCAGGCCGTGGGTACGGGTGTAGTCCTTCAGGTGTTCCACTGCCTGCTCCAGCAGTCTGCGGGAATGGAGGCTGCCGAAGAGGTGGGGCAGGTATGCCACTGCCAGAAGCCCTGGCTGCCATTTTTGGATAACAGGTGGCAGCTGCTGTGTGAGCAGGTCGTTCATCTGGTATTCGGTGAAGGCGCGGGCTACGTGGGTTTTTGTCATTACGGTCTTTATGTCTGCCTGCAGCACCTTTGATATGCTCCGTAGGGTGTAGGGGTTGAAGCTGTTGCCCCCGTCCACGAAGACTGCGTCCTGCTGGTGCCGGTCCGCAGTATGGGCGCACAGGTAGAGCAGCAGGTCGGGCACGAACTTCGAGGGGCCTTCCACAAGGGTTATGGTGGAGGGTTTGAAGCTTGTAAGGTCAAGGCCACAGGCTAGAGGGGATGGATTGTTCATACGGTGTCGCCTTGTGTTTTGTTGGGTATGTACAGGTTAGGATGTGTGGGGGTAATAATGTGAGGATAGAGCGGGGTGAAAGTATTCTGGGACATTCTGGTTATTTTCATTCAGTTCTTGCAATACTTTCATGGAACTTTCACTTCAAACTGAGATGGGAAAGTTACCACAGAGTTTCATAAGGAAATTCACATCATCGCGATCCCACACCCCTATGTTGTTCTGTTCTGCGACTTGCAGTGCCTTGCTGCCAATTTCTGCAAGGGCGACTACAAGAGTACTGTCAATTGTATATCCAATTTTGTCCAATTTCTTAACAAATCTGTTTGTGCTACTCCATACTCTGTGTCTGAAATGTCAACTCGTTGAAATGATTCACCTTTTCTCATATACAATATAATGCAGTCATAGCATATAAAAATTACAAAAAATATATGCGGTTTAGTATACTCTAATTATGATGAGCATCACTATAATAATATTTTTCAATGTATTTGGAAATATTTAAGTACTTATAACTAATTAGATAAAGATGCAAAAGAGATGATATTTAAAAGAGTTGAATGTGATTATTGTCACAAGGAAATACTCATTCTCGAGGAATATGTTACAGAACCGATGTTCTGTATGCTGGGTTGTATGGATTAAAGTGAAAAATATCAGAATGTAATATGGTCTGTTATAAACGGGTTTGAAAAATTATGATGAAATTTAAAGCGATGCATAACTTTTGGATATATGGATTATATCGGCAAGTTAAATCTGAAAAATTTGAAGATACAAATATGATTCTATTTTGAAAGGGTTGTTATTTATGAAAAAAAACCAAGCTATCAATACTCATATTTTATTTGTAATATTATGTGTTTGTATTATATTTGTTGGCTTTAGCGCTATAGTTAGTGCTTCAGACGAACTAATATATCAGACTCATCTTTCCAGCGAGAATGAAGACACTCTTGAACCAGGCTTGTTTGCTGAGGGAAATACGGAAACATTCAACGTGGTGGCGACGGAGACTGTTTTAGCTGTTATATCAGATGATTTTAATTCATCTGCACTTAACGGATCTATCTGGACCTTCATTGATCCTCGTGTTGATGCAACACTTAACATGACAGGTACTCGGGCATCAATTACAGTCCCTGCAGGTACATCTCATAATGTATGGACTAGTGGTAACTACGCACCCCGCATCATGCAAAATGTCAGCGACACGGACTTTGAGGTAGAGGTTAAGTTTGAATCTCAACTGACCTCTCAATACCAAATGCAGGGAATTATTGTTGAACAGGATAATTCCAACTACTTGCGTTTTGATTTTGTCAAGAATGCGACAGATACAATAGTATTTGCTGCAAGTTTTACAGATGGAACTCCCACTACAGAGGGTGATGTTATAATTTCTCCTGGTAATCATTCATATCTTAGAGTAGGACGACAGGGAGATCAGTGGACGCAATCCTATTCCTACGATGGTACAAGCTGGACAGAAGCTGCTAACTTCAGCCATGCATTAAATGTAACCTCGGTAGGGCCATTTGTGGGGAACCATGGCATCCCAGTGGGCATTTCACCGGCCTTCATGGGTGTAATTGATTACTTCTTTAATACCTCTTCTCCGATCATCCCTGAAGATGAGGACAAATTCCCTCCCCAGATCGACCTCTGGTACGGAAATTACCAAAGATTCGGAGACATTGGCGTCCCCCAGAAGTGGGTAAATATCCTTGGCAATGTACATGACTATTCAGGTATTGCCTCTTTGAACTATTCCTTGAATGGAGCTAGCGCTCAGCCCCTCTCCACAGGACCTGATGGTCTCCGACTCCAGTCCAGTGGCGATTTCAACATCGAGATCAACGTCAATGACCTGACATGTGATAGTAATAATTCGGTCGTGATCATAGCGACAGATCACTACGGAAACACCAGGAATGAAGAAGTGACTGTTAATTACTCCTGCAACAATATCTGGCCGGAAACCTACTCCATCAACTGGAGCAGTGTGGCCAGCATACAGGATCCTGCCCAGGTCGTTAATGGCCTGTGGACCAAAGAGCCAAACAGTATCCGTCCCTCCATGATCGGGTATGATCATCTAGTTGCAATAGGGGATATTACTTGGGACGACTATGAAGTGACGGTGCCGATCACTATCAATACCCCAATGGAATCTGCATATAAACCAAATGTTGGTATTATTATGAGGTGGCAGGGGCACTATGACAAAGATGGCAAACAGCCAAGGAATGGATGGTGGCCGCTCGGGGCGCTCGGATTATACATATGGGATTCCCAACTGAACGACTACAGTCTGCAAATTATAGGGAATGACTGGGGAGTTATCGCAAATGATTATAGTGCAAAGGACTTACAAGTGGGTGTTCTCTATATGTTCAAGATGAGGGCACAAACGATTGGTACTAACACGCTCTATTCCCTTAAAGTGTGGGAACAGGCTGAAGATGAGCCCTCTGAATGGACAATCAGCGGTTATGGTGTTTCGGGAGAATTAAAAAATGGGTCTGCCATGCTTGCTTCCCATTACGTTAATGCAAGCTTTGGAAATGTCACAATTAGACCTGATCCGTTTGGCGATCCTTTATCAATTTTCAATGTGGAGACTATAGTAGATACATCTTCTGCCACTATAAGCTGGGACACTAATGAGCTAGCGACGAGCGAAGTTGAATACGGTCTGAGTACAGGATATGAGAATGGAAGTATAAATGACACAACACTGGTAACTTCTCATGAAATTACTCTGCCGGATCTGACACCTGGGACCAATTATCATTATCAGATCACCTCTGAAGACGAAGTAGGTAATCCCGCAAATACATCGGACCTGAATTTTACTACTTTAGGTGACTCACCTATAATCTCAGATGATTTCAATGCTTCAACTCTGAATACAACATTATGGACGAAATTTGATCCAAAAAATGATGCAACATTTGAGATAGTAGGTACCGGTACCTCTGATGCATGGTTAAACATTACGGTTCCTGCAGGAATATCCCATGATGTATGGACGAATAATAACAATGCACCCCGCATCATGCAGGCTGCAAAGAATACAGATTTTGAGATTGAAGTCAAGTTTGAATCTCAACTGACCTCTCAATACCAAATGCAGGGAGTTATTATTCAACAGGATGATTCCAACTACTTGCGTTTTGATTTTATCAGGGATGCGACAGATACAAAGGTATTTGCTGCAAGTATTACAGGTGGAGCTGCCACTAAAAAGAGTGATGTTATAATTTCCCCTGCCGATAATCCCTTATATCTTAAAGTAAAACGACAGGCAGATCAGTGGACACAATTCTATTCATTCGATGGTACAATCTGGATCGAAGCTACAAACTTCAACCATCCATTAACAGTAACTTCGGTAGGGCCTTTCGTGGGGAATCAGGGTTACCCAGATAGCAGCAATTCACCGGCCTTCACAGGTTTAATTGATTATTTCTTCAATTCCAGTTCTCCTATTATTCCTGAGGATGGAGGGGATAACGAACCTCCAACAGTTACCGGGAATGAACCCACAGGAACTAATGTTCCCGTCACCATGCAAATAAATGTGACTTTCAGCGAGGCAATGAATCAAACATCTGCCGAGTCAGCATTCAATACGTCTCCTGAAACTACGGGGAGCTTTACCTGGAACGGTAACATCATGACCTATACTCCGGATTCTGATCTAACATCTGACACAACATATACGGTTACTATTAGTACAGGTGCCAAGGATCTGGTAGGCAACAATATGCAGACAGAGCATACCTGGCAGTTCACTACAGAAGTTTCGGATAACGAACCTCCAACAGTTACCGGGAATGAACCAACAGGAACTAATGTTCCCGTCACCACGCAAATAAATGTGACTTTCAGCGAGGCAATGAATCAAACATCTGCCGAGTCAGCATTCAATACGTCTCCTGCAACTACGGGGAGCTTTACCTGGAATGCTAACATCATGACCTATACTCCAGATTCTGACCTAACATTTGATACACCATATACAGTTACTATTGGTACAGGTGCCAAGGACCTGGTAGGCAATAATATGCAGACAGAGCATACCTGGCAGTTCACTACAGAAGTTTCGGATAACGAACCTCCAACAGTTACCGGGAATGAACCCACAGGAACTAATGTACCCGTCACCACGCAAATAAATGTGACTTTCAGCGAGGAAATGAATCAAACATCTGCCGAGTCAGCATTCAATACGTCTCCTGAAACTGCGGGGAGCTTTAGCTGGAACGGTAACAACATGACCTATACTCCGGATTCTGATCTAACATCTGATACAACATATACGGTTACTATTGGTACAGGTGCCAAGGACCTGGCAGGCAATAATCTGCAGACAGAGCATACCTGGAATTTCACAACGGAAGTTTCCGATAACACACCACCTATAGCTACGATAACAGAACCAGATGATGGAGCATGCATTAAAGGAATCATAAATATCATCGGAACGGCAAGTGATACGAATTTCAAGAGTTATTCAGTAGAATGGAAGAATACTACAGATGTTTGGATAGAGATACGAAACTCGACCGAATCTGTATCTGGTGGAATACTTGCTACATGGGATACAAACGATTTGGAAGACGGTGACTACATGATTAGGTTAACTGTCAAAGATGATAATGCATCAAACTCAAATATGACCTTGGTCAATGTCACAATAGACAACACACCGCCAGCAGTCAGTAATGTGACGGCACAGCCAGATATTATTAACATATCAGGCCACACAAATATTACAGCCGAATTAAGCGGCCTTGGTGTGGATAATGTGTTAGTTAAGGTAACTTATCCTAACGGTACTCATTTAATAATCGACATGAACAACAACAGCCAAGTATATTATTGGAATTTTTCAAATACCGCTGATCCTGGCAGATACAACGTAACGATCATTGCAAATGATACCACAGGCAACGTTAATGACACACAAAAGACCAGTTTTATTGTGGCACATATCTGCACCAATACCACGATAAAAACTAACGCAGACAATTCTACTTTCATCAATGCGCCAGGTACGAATGTCACATTAGAACTGTTCACTAATGGCAACGTAACGGGTTCTATTAACATCACCCGTTCGATAGTGAATATTACTGATGAATTAGAAGTGCCTGGTCCTGGAATATACATAAGGATCAATGCCAGCACTAATTTCTCCAATGATACTGATTCAAATCTCTCATGGGCATTGATAAAAGTGAATTATACAGACGAGGATGTCAGCAATAATAACCTGGTCGAAAGCTCGCTGCGCCTATACTGGTATAACGAAAGTTCAGGCAACTGGATAAAACTGGAAACAAACTCTCCAACATGGGTGTACGGCTCAGGTGTGGATACTGCCAATAATTATGTCTGGGCGAACGTCTCCCACTTTAGCGATTATGCTGTAGGTGGGGAATTGGAAAAAGAAACACCACCTCCAAGCAATGGCGGCGGCGGTAGCAGTGGCGGAGGCGGAGGCGGCGGCACCTCTGGAGAAAACTATTATAACATTCTCGTATCAGAAACCGACAGGCAGAGCATATTCAAGAACTCAGACGTCTCATTTATTTTCGATCTGGAGGATAACATAGTCAGGCATATCAATTTCACAGCCCTGAAAAGCGCTGGTACGGTGGCCGCTAAAGTTGAAATATTGAATAATACCTCTACGCTGGTGAGTACACCGCCACCAAATAAAGTATATAAAAACCTGAACATGTGGGTTGGAAACGCTGGATGGGCAACAGAGAGGAATATTGCCGATACCACTGTTGTTTTCACTGTAGATAAATCATGGATCACTGAAAACAATATCGATGAAACATCAATTGTTCTCTATCGTT
>Ga0255401_1037_pt1 | contig 20395 bp, 29 predicted proteins | sample ANMaggSSYBR01F13_FD_182110 | JGI IMG/M metagenome (GOLD analysis project Ga0255401, IMG submission 182110) | Sediment cell enrichment communities from methane seep in Santa Monica Basin, California, United Staets - ANME aggregate JGI... | ecosystem: Environmental > Aquatic > Marine > Cold seeps >...
TATGTGCCGAGATATATTTTTCAACCACGTCCCAGCCAGAGCCCACAGAGCCGTGGAAGCAACTTGGAGCCCAGAGATGGTCACCACACCATTCCTTCAAATGAGGAAACTCCTTCCTGAGCACCCTGCTACTTCTACCTTTGATCATCTTTGATATATAACTTACGGAATATTTTGGCGGATATTTCAGAAATATATGAACATGATCTGGATTAACCGCCATATCTATAATCTCGATATCAAGTTCCTTACACGTTTTTCTTATAATCGCCTCAGCCACCATCCCCACATCGCCCACCAACACCTTACCCCTATATTTGGGAGAAAACACCAGATGGTCTGTAAGTAGCGATACCGTGTGCCTGTCGTGCCTCAACTTCTTTGACATACTGAATGAAGATGAAGTTGTAAAATAAGAATGAATGGCAAAAGTGCGGTGAAAGTATTATCTTCTCACAGCTTACTCCCCCTCTCCGCAGCATCCACAGCCCGATGCGCCAGCAGCCGGACCATAGGCTACTTACCCACCGCACACAGTTCATACACCACATCCGGCACCCTGTTGTGGAGTTTCCTGAATCTGTCAATGGCAGTCCGGGTGCCCCATTCCATTATACTCACACCCTCCGGCATATGGCATGGGTTATAGAACTCCACATGGGGGATTTCCGAACGTGTGAAACGCTCAGCAGACCGAATCTTATCCCTGCCAGGATCAGTGAAATTACTCCCGCCGCATAAAAGCAAATTGTGATATAATTAACCTATGGTGATTTAAAACAATGACAAGCATTATTATGATTAAAGCGAATTAAAAAGTATGAATCAATCAATTACAGTAGATGATATATATCAGGAGTTAAAAATAATAGAGCAAAACATGGTAACCCATGAAGATTTAGATGCATTAATTGACACTGTTGAGATTATCAGTAATCCAAAAACCATGGAAGTTATTCATAAAAGTGATATGGACATTAAAGAAGGACGAGTTAAAGAAATATCTTCAATAGATGACCTCATTAGCGAGTTGTGAAATATGACATGGGTGGTCATGAGAACAGATACATTTCTTGAATCCTTTAAAACCGTAAAAAAGAATAAAGATGTTCTTGCAGAACTTGATAAGAAGTTAATTAGGCTGAGTGAAAATCCATTACAGGTTGGTGGTTGGCTTTCGGGGGAATTACATGGCAAAAAATCAACAAGAATTGCTAAAAGATATCGCCTAATTTTTACACCAGATGAAAGGGAAAGAGTAGTTTATCTTAATTGGATAGATCATCGAGAGCATGTGTATTAGGAACTACGCACATTCACTATATCCCGGACTTAACAAGCTGTCGATAATCCAAAATCTCTATAAAAAGGAGGAGGAATAGGGCTTTAAATTTGAAATGGAGGGATATAATTATTACTGGCAGTAATTGTCGGACAGCCTGTTAAGTCCAGGGCCTGTTTATAATACTCCACATCACGATTTTCTATCTTGTCCGGCGATATATTTCTCAACAACTTCCCAGCCATGCCCAACACTTCCATGATAGCAGCTTTGTGCCCATAGACTTTTTTTGCAACATTTTTTCAGTTCAGGGAATTCCTGCCGCAATATTCTACTGGTTCTACCTTTTAGCCTCTTAGCAATAAAACTTACGGAATACTTTGGTGGATATTTAAACAATATGTGCACATGATACGGTTTTACTACTACATCGATAATCTCAATAAAATATTAAATTTGAGTTGGGGCAGGCGTATAATATCTAAAAGCATGCTCATAGTAGTTCATTAAGAATATCTTTACTTATTCCTGCTTGTTTTAAAATCTCAAGTAATGTTCCTTTTGGCAAATTCTTTTTATGAAATGGTACAACAACCCTTCGTTTTGTTTCCGGATGGTAGAAAATATGATGGCTTCCTTTAACCCTATCCAGTATGAAACCATTCTGTTCGAGTATCCTGATAATTTTCTGGGGACTAAAGGGATGGAAGTTTAGGCATGAGCCTCCACTGTTAAAGTATATTCTAAAACCCCTTCTTCTGTAGGTATAATTTCACCATGCTCTTTTAAACTCTCTATGTATAACTCAATAGATTCCTTTGCCATGTCTATCGCTTCTTCTATTGTTTCCCCGTATGTGACACAGCCAGGAAGTGAAGGAACCATTACTGTATAACCACCCTCAGGTTCTTTTCTCAGTAGAATTCTATAATTTAATACTTTCATACTATTCATTCATGTCGTTTATTGAAATAATCTTTTTGCCCACCGTTAGATGTCCAAACTCCATAAATAACGCTTGAAACACACTTTTACTCCCCCCACCTCCTAGCAATCTTCACAGCCAGCCCCGCAGCATCCACAGCCCTGTGCGCCAGCAGCCGGATCATAGGTTACTTACCCACACCCAGGTCATACACCACATCCTGCACCCTGTTGTGGCGCTTTAGGTATGTCTCAATAGGAGTCCGGGTGCCCCATTCCATAGTACTGACACCCTCGGGCTCGTGCATGCACTTAAATCTCGATAGATTCCAGCCTCAAAAGTTCCAGTTTAAGTCCTACTCCCAGGGAATAGCCGCCAGGCCCGTGTTTTGAGACTATGCGGTGACATGGGATAATTACAGGCACCCTGTTCGACCCAAGGACGTTTCCGACTGCCCTCACTGCTTTTGGCCTACCTGCCATACTGGCAAGCTGGGAATAGGTAATACAAGTGCCCCAGGGAACGGACCTGGTGGCAGTAAGCACTTCCTGCTGGAACGGTGTGAAACCTGACAGGTCCACATCATAGGATGAAAAATCGACGTTCTCTCCCATGAAGTATCTTTGCAGGTCAGAAGTTACCGGCAGGGTTATACTCTCGTCACCAGGACGTTGCTCAAATAACATCACAGACCTGACAGACACAGGATCTGCTTCCACAGCCACCCACCTTTTCACTTTGTTAGCAAAAAAGCAATCCGTTACATATTTCTCTATGATCATATAATATACCAATCTGAATCGTCTGTTACATGGACATTTGTTCTCCGGATATCTGTTACCGTATCATTTGAAGTTGTTACCGCATCATTTGAAGTTGTTACCGCATCATTTGAAGTATCCAGGCCAGTTGCCTGGCAGATAGCTTCATCGAGATCCCTCTGGTATTCCTGGTGATAAAGACTTCCGAAGCTGAATTTCAAGGCAGGGTTATGGAGTTGTTCCATTGTCCCGGATTTTGGTACAATGTCCACCTTGACCTGGCTAAGTTCCACTGCCTTTTCCATAGCCAACCTGAAATCACCCAAACAATACGCGATCCTGTGTCTGTAATGCTGCTTCGTTAACTCAAGATAACGTGCCAGTCTCTGGCTCTCTAACTTGTGGAATTCCCGTTTGACCTTTGGTATGTCACACCGTCCCAGCATGAACTGGTAATCCATAAACGGATATTCGGTATCCAGTTCCCTGGGCGTTACGCCGCAGGTACCAAATACCACTACGTGGACCCGGTCGTGAGTGAGATGCCTGAATATGATACTGTCAAACATTTTGTGGGACGGACTGTCGTGATATGGTTTTGCTTTCGAACACGGAACGAAGATGCATATCTCCCGCTTTGGGGGTTCATATTCGGTGAGAACCCATTCAACAGCCCTGACCATATCAGGGTGTTTTATTACATTTTCACCTATCAGGGGTTCAGCAGATCGTTCATGTTCAGGTATTATCACTTTTTCACCACAAGTACTGGTATGTGTGATATTTTAAATGGATCTATTCCACTTCCACTGTCAGTACAAACCTTTGCTCGCTGCCGGTCAGGTTCTCCCATGAACGACTGTATACTGCGATCACCTGCTGCGTACCGCTGGCAGTGGTCTTAATATCCCATTCGTGAATGCCGCCCGCACCAATAAGTCCGGAGGCGGGAGATAAGAAATTATCGCTCATGATCTCCAGACCGCTGGTTGTCTCCAGGGTCCACAGGTATCCTGTAGTGGGGTTCTCGTTCAATTTGATCTGGAAGGTATCGCCCGTTACCAGTTCTACTGTGCTGCCGTTATTATCCTCTGTAAAGACATTTGCCTCGGAAACGCCACCTACATCTTCGATGAAGTTATCAGTGGAGAGTTTAAAGAAATCGGTCACAGTGTTGATATTAACGTCATACGTACCCGCCTTCAAACCGTATACATCAAGCGGGACTTTTTCTTCGTAGGGTACAATGGCCTGTGTACACATCATATCTTTTGGTCGTTTTGTTGTAATCGTAACTGTGAATGTATTGCCATCTCTTTTTGCTTCAACCCTGTCAATCCCGGTGCAACCGTCTGGCAGGTAGCCTTTTGCGACTACATGTATCTTTACAGGAAATGATTCGAAAACCAGTATTTCGGTGGATTCGACCACAGCAGTTCCATAAATGTAATCCCCGTCCTGTGATTCACTTTTGTTATCCTGCGTATCTGAATCAGTGGCTGAATCGGGAGCCTGTGTACATCCGCTCAGGGTAATCAGTGAAGTAATGATCATCAGGACGATTAACCGGATTGTTGATTTCTTTATCAATTTGACATCTCCATTCTTAATTTTCACATATATAAGAATACGTAGATTTTATATATCTTTTACCTTGACTGCGAATCGGTTTGCAGTTAATTTCATTTCGAGAACTTGAGCCTTGAAATGCCCATGTTCACTTTGAGTTTCAACTCATCTGGCACGCTGTCCATCAGTTCCGGCTTTAGATAGACCGCCCTGGCCCAGGCGTGGGCTGCCTTATCATATCTGCCCTTGTTATAGCAGGCCAATCCCATACCCTGGTGTGCCTCGGTAAACCTGGGGTCCAGCTTTGTGACCTGCTCAAACTCCTTTGTCGCATCATCATACTTCTCAAGCTCCAGATAGACATGTCCAAGATTATTACGTGCCAGGACATATTTTGGGTCAAGCCTGATAGCTTCCTGGAATTTCTTTACTGCCTCAGGGTATTTCTTTTGTCCGGCAAAGATGTGGCCCAGACTGTTATGTGCCGGTGCATATTCAGGATCAAGCCCAAGTGCTTTTTCAAGCTCAAAGATCGCTTCATCGTATCGACCCATCCCGGTATAAACATGTGCAAGGTTGCTGTGTCCTTCTGTGTATCCCGGGTTGAGTCCTAATACCTCCTTGAGTTCCCCAATTGCTTCCTCATTCCTGCCCATCCTGTCATAGATCACAGCCAGGTTATTGTGGGCTTCAATATAATCCGTATCAAGTTTAAGAGCCTCCCTATACTCTTCAATTGCCTCCCCGTATCTGCCAGCCGTATCATAGACAATGCCCAGGTTATTATGAATAATATGACTAAGACCAATATCTGTGGTCATCTGGAAGGAAGAGTAATATTTCATCAACAAACCGGATGTCTCCTCATCCAGCCCGGATATCTCGTCCGGATTTTTAAGATAATAAAAATTATCCCGCCTGTCATATACCTGCTTGACATTTACTTCCTTTATCGCATCCAGGCTGAAATCAATGAACATCATTGAACCGGGCGAAAAACCATCGATCATGATACATACATGGGGTCCTGCACTCACAGCCTTTACCTCTGGTACCAGGCAGCGCAGGAGTATGTAACCAAGCTGGGTTATGGCAGCACATGAAACAAGGAATTCCTTCTCATTTCTTTTTATTTCATCAGGTATACCTGATCCGTCAAGGATCGCAAAAATATCCTCGTTCTTCAGGTTCAAGCCGTTCACCAGAAGCTTAAGCAGCGGTTGGGGAATATCAGGCCGGTAAAAGCCTTTGTCTTCCAGTGAGACCATCAGCGTCTTCAAAGAATCCACCAGTCGTGTTATATCCTTTTTCTGGCTTGCAGAAAAAATTGATCTTTTGATTTCAGGGAATCCGGTCTCCCTGAACAAAGTATTGAGTTCACTTTGGATATCCTGTATTAGTGCTTCATTGTAGCCCAGTTGGATCAGCAGTGACCTGGTCTCAGTGCCGGGATATATTTCTGCCATCGTTAACGAATAGCCCTCCCCTTTACATATGGTTTGTGGAAGGGGAGTGATAAGATTTGTATCATTAGGTTCTTGACAATAAAGTAGACGTGTTTATCGATACCTGGATATCGGCACTGCAAACAATGATCTTTGCACTGGAATCCTTGCTGATTATGTCCTTTATTGCACTCAACCCGTCCTTTTCAGGCATCAGAAGGTCCATCAGTACAAGGTCGGGTTTGACCCAGTCATACCTGGAAACTGCTTCGTTCCAGTTAACAGCCTCATCAACATCATAACCGTTTTCTGTCAAAATGTTTTTTAGCATTGTCTATGTTAAAATAGAATCATCTGCAACCAGAACTTTAACCATATTTTACCTTGTGTCTAAAGTATAAATTATTACAATAAATATTTATTAATTGAATACATACATATTGAAAGATTTACTAATTTTTTTATATATGAAAAATCATTTAAATGTTCCTACAATAGTAATGTAATCAAAATCTATAAAACATGAATGTCCAAAATATGAATGTTTAAAATTCAAATGTTTGCAGCAATGTTTACCAGGCATAATTTGTGAGAGGAATAATATTGAAATTAAGTGTTTTCACAGTGGATAACATGCCCATGATAGAACAGGGTCATGACCTTGCCGGGCTCATCCACAAGCGAACGACAATAGAAGAACACGACATTATTGTGATCGCCTCAACAATCGTGTCAAAGGCGCAGGCGTTGGTTATCGATCCTGGAACCATAACTCCCACACCGGAAGCAGAGAGAATATCTATAAAAATTGGAAATGACCCGGCCTTCGTCCAGGCAGTGCTCAATGAAAGTACGGAAGTTCTCATTGAATCCCCCATCTTCCTTGTCCGGCACGTAAGCGGGAATGTCTGCATCAATGCTGGTATTGATGAGTCAAATGTAGAGCATGGATTATTATTGCTGCCCGCTGACCCGGATGAAAGTGCCAGGCAGCTTAAAGAAGATTTTTTCAGGCTAACAGGCAAACGGGTCAGTGTTATCATCACCGATACCAACGGCAGGGCTTTTCGAGAAGGACAAACAGGTATTGCCCTGGGGATCGCGGGTATCGACACACATCATGACTGGAGGGGGAGCACTGACCTGTTCGGGGTCGAACTGGAAGTTGCCAACGAGGCAGTGGTGGATGAGATAGCCGGATTTGCCAATTTCCTTATGGGTGAAGGTAATTGGGGTACACCGGCAGTGGTGGTAAGGGGAGTAGATATGTATTCCGGTAATGGGGGTATGGATGCCATGTACCGCGAACCCGAAACCGATGTAATAAGAAAAGCGTTACAGTACTACAGGGATAAGGTCGGATAGATAATAAAAATCTCTATCTATACATTTTAAGCTTGCAACAATTGGATGAACACCGTTCGAAGCCCTTAAATGAAATAATTACCAAATATAGCCCGATTTGAATGAAAGAGCAGATGTGAAATATTATGAGTAAAAAAGCAGCAATAATAAAAGGAGACGGTGTGGGACCTGAACTGGTAGATGCTATGATCGCAGTTACCCGGGCTGCCGGTACAAATGTAGAGTTCATACCATGTGAGGCTGGAGCTACCTGGTGGGAAGCCCAAGGTGGCGATTCACTAATTCCACAGCAGACCTGGGACCTGCTTGAAAAGACCGATGCATGTTTCAAGGGACCAACCACCACACCGGGCGGTGCAGGTTCACCCAAGAGCGTTGCCGTATCTATCAGGCAGAAATTCAACCTGTACGCCAATGTAAGACCGACCAGGACATTCCCGAACACGGCAAAGCCACTGGGGGATGTGGATTTCGTATGTGTCAGGGAAGGTACGGAAGGATTGTATATCGGTGAAGAGATTAAGCTTACTGATGATGTCTATATTGCCATTCGCAAGATAACCCGCACCAATAGCAGCCTTATTGCCAGGTATGCCTTTGAGGAGGCAAAGCGCAGGGGCTGGAAGAGGGTGGTGCCCATCCATAAGAGCAATATTCTCAAGCTGACCTGCGGTACATTCTTAGAAGAAGTGGAAAAGGTACACCAGGACTATCCTGACATGGAGGTATGGGAATACCATATCGACAATATCGCCCAGCAGTTAATTAAAAATCCACAGTTATTCAATGAATCCATCCTGCTGTCCACTAATTTGTTCATGGACGTGATAAGCGAGGAGTGTAGTGCACTGGTTGGCAGTATCGGGTTGATATATTCGGCAAATATTGGCGATAGTTATGCAATGTTTGAGCCAGCCCACGGTTCAGCGCCGAAATATGCAGGCCAGGATAAGGTCAATCCGGTAGCCACCATACTGGCAGGGGCATGGATGCTGGATTATCTTGGTGAGAAGGAGCAGGCAAAGGCAATTTTCGATGCTACTGAATCAGTGATATCAGAAGGCAAACATGTCACCTATGATATGGGTGGCAGTGCAAAACTAAGCGAGATGAGTGATGCTATTATAGCTAAGTTGGAATAAATTTAAAAAAAACAAGATCCACCGGCGCCATTTTGTGTCGGTGAAATTATTTTCTCACTGTATATTTGCTTTTTCGTGGGTTTCGGATTCTACGATCGGTTCGAACATGAAGTATTTCTCAACATAACCCTTCAATTCCTCATCTGAGATGCTGGATACTCTTAGTTCCTGATCATAGAGCCGGTGGATATGGTCTTGGATCTCCTTCAGCCTGGGGTCTTGTTTCAGTACCTTGACTGTGACACCCATCAATTCATTCAGGGTCTCCTCAACCTTATGCCTGAGTACTTCAAGTCCGGATGAATCGCCGATGAGCAACATCCGCTTCCCACCCACTAGCTCTGGCAGGTAGGCCTCGTAAGTGAATGGGTTTTTGATGACCCCGGCTGTATGTATACCGCTTTCATGGGCAAATATATTCTTACCTACGACGGCCTTGTTACGGGGCACCCTGATGCCGATCTCCTTTTCCATGAACCTGGCAAATTCAGTTACTGCTTCCAGGTTATATTTATCAAACCCTTCTATTCTCTCATGCAAAAACAGCACTACTTTCTCTATTTCTGTGTTTCCGGCACGCTCACCGATACCCAAAAACGTGAGGCTTGACCAGTTAGCACCGTGCCAGTATCCTGCAAGTGTGTTTGCCATACCCAACCCGAAGTCATCATGGACATGGGTCTCAATATTCTTGACTTTCATTTCGTCATGAAGGTATTTGACCATTGATGGGATGCCATATGGTTCGTCCACACCTTCAAAAGGTATTCCCATGCCAAGGGTATCACATAAACGGATAATGCAGTCGGGGTCTATTTCTATCAATTTCTCGACAAGTGGGAATACAAAACCGTAGTTATCGGCACGAGTCATATCTTCGATATGTGCGCGGGTGCGCAGGCCGTGGTCCACTGCATATTGCAGTGCATCCAGGTATTTCTCTTCTGCGGCCTCCCTGTTTGGAAGTCCCATCTTGTCAATTATATGGGAATCCGAAACTGACATCAATATGCCGGTTTCTTCTATCCCGTCCATCTCCAGTACCAAATCAATATCAGCAGTATTTGCCCTGGCCCATCCTGTGACCTCAGGGAATTCATACCCCTTCTTTAGCATAGATTTCACTGCTTCTTTGTCTCGATGGTTAAAAACAAAGGTTTCAAGTTTTTCTATTCCGATCTTATGAAGATACTCAAAAATCTGGAGTTTATGGTTTTTTGACATAACGACACCCGGCATCTGGGAGCCGTCCCGAATCGTACTGTCGCTGATAAATACTTCCTGCCCTCGGGGGAACTTGATTTTGGGCAGGTCATCATAATTCTTGTAGACTTTCATCGGGAACTATGATGTATGTGGAAGGATAAAATAGTTGTTGTTATGTGTTTTTTAAAAATAAATGTATTATTTATAGAAATGAATTGAAAAAAAAGAAAAGTGGCGGGTAATTAAAACCCACCAAGTTCACCAAGTCCAATTGCTGCGATTGCTGCAATTATTACAGCCATTAACGCAATAACAATCACCATCATGATTACTAATGGTAATAGTACCGCAATAGCAGATTTTACAGTGGTCAGATTGTGAACATGTTTTCCGCCTACGATATTAAGCCAGATACCATATAAACTGATAATCAATCCGATTGCGGGTATCCATGCGAAAACCTGTACTGCGCTTGAATATGATAATATCCTCACAGTACCTTCATAGCTACCTGTGCCGCCAAATATCTTGAAGAATATTAACAATATTATTCCGCCGATGAACAGTCCGACAATGCCGCCAATCACAGCACTGACCAGGGTTGACACTATTGAACTAGCGCCTGCGCCCCTTAGAATAACAGCAATAATTCCTGAAAGCAATCCAACGATTGCAAAGTTAATAGCTGCAAATGTTAATGGCTCCTGATAGCCTCCTTCTCTCGGCATTTCTGAATAAAAACCTTCAGGATCGATAAGAACCTTCTTTAATGTATCTACATAATTATCCAATGTATTATCCATCTTATATTTACCTCCGTTTGGTACAATAAGAGGTTTCCCCTCTTATAACAAGAATACAGTCTTTTACGGCTGTAACAAGAAAATGCTCATATCATTCGCATTTACTTAAGTATACAAAGTTATACTCCATATACAATAAAAATATATTTAGTATAAAGATATATATACTTTGTGCACATTTGTACTGATTTTTCATTTGGAATTGCTGCTCCTTCCGAAATCATTTATTATACATGAAACATCTAATGACACTGCAAATATCGCTGAAGAAGGGCTTTAGCATGGTAAAAAATATGAAAAACACTGATTACAGGAAATATCTCTATGGTGCCACAATTATTTTCATACTTGCAGCAATCCTTATCATTTTTTTATATGCACCTGTACCTATAAACCCAGGCGAACGGGGTACATATACAGATCCTGAAGGACAGGTTCATTATGTATCCACTGATGCCCAATGGGCGAACTATGTATACAGTTTCTATATCGCATATTTCCATATCGCAATAGCCCTTACCTCATACATGGCCTTTTTACTGGTAATGATCTTTAGCATCCTCTACCTGCGGGATGGGGAACAGAAATGGGACCTTAAAGCTGCAGCATCGGCAGAGGTTGGTGTCATCTTTGCAGGACTGACCCTAATCTCAGGTTCCATATGGGCAAAGGCGGCATGGGGACACTACTGGCCGCCCGGTGATATACGGCTTAATACCTCGCTGGTACTGTTCTTCATATATATTGCTTACCTCATGGTAAGGCAAGCTGTTGACATGCCAGAGAAAAGGGCTCGTCTTAGTGCGGTATTCGGCATTATAGGTTTCATCAGCGTCCCTATCAGTTTCATGAGCATCAGGATATGGTCTGCTACCAATCATCCGACTGTACTGGGTCCGGGTGGCGGCGGAATTACAGGAAGTGCAATAATAATCCCTATGCTCCTGAATATAGTCGCATTTTTCCTGTTGTGTATTTCATTGATAATCTACAAAACAGATAATGTGACTTTACAGGAAGAACTAATAGCAGCCAAACAAAAGAAAGGCGTTTGATTTACCCGGCACCAGGCTGGGTTGGGGTTTTTAAGTACGTTTTGTTTGAGTTGCAGCTTGAATTTCGGGCCGATGCTATTGATGATCATACTGACGCTGATGGGGTGTTATATGGCGTTTACGGGGATTATATTGCATTCGATGTTAAGGTTGGTCAATGAATCCAGACTAAATTGAAAGCAAATATATTTCAGATTAATTGATAAAAAAACAGGAACTGTGATAAATGTTCCATAGAATGAAGGATTATAAAATATATTAACCTGATATTTAGTAGTGATGATTATGGCAGTGGAAATAAAGAATTCCGGATTTCTAAAGGATTCAGTGAAGCATGTGGTCATCAGGACGCTCATGTCAAAATTAGAAGAGATCAATCAGAAGCTGGATGATATTAGCGAGAACATGAAATATTTTGAGACAAAATACGGCATGCAAACTGAAATATTCTACAAAAAATTTGTGAATGGAGCACTTGAAGACGATATAGACTTTTTTGAATGGAAGGCATCTTACGAGATCTGCAATGAGCTAAAAGAAGAGAAGGGGATGTTGCTTGAGGCAATCGGATGATTGATGACTATTTCGGATTTTTAATAACGATTGCGAACAAAGCAATTGGTGTTTTTCAGACAGGATCGACAGGATGCGTTTTATCATTTAATCATGTTATATGGTCAAGAATGGAAAAACCAGAAATAATTTAAAAGACTCCCTTATCTTTGTCCCGTATCAACCACACCACACCCCAGCAGCCAAGGGTCAGGATAAGCGCTGCCAACCCCACCACATCCACCCTGGGCGTATGCAGGTACGGGTGGGTCCCGATAATATAGTCAAAATAATCCAGCACTAAAAATACGCCAAGTATCAGCCCCATCATTGTAAACGTGGGCCGTTTCATATCTTTTAACAGGGTAAGAGCACATAGTACCATACCAATGTGCAGCAAGAATAGCACAGACCTGAAGACACAAGTCTCAGGAGTGAAATAATAGTCAAAATCATATAGCAGTACGAAAAGCGTCCAGATGCCTATCTTGTTCAGCCCGATAAATGTGAAAGTGTCGAACAGGTTACTGCGTCTTCCCACCGAATAGGCTGCCAGCACCAGTACGTACATCAGGGTAAAGACCGGGCTGTCAGGGATCAGCGGCCAGTAATATACTGGATATGTACTCAACTGCCATTCGTAATAATAGAACCCGAAAGCTGTTCCGATGATAGATGCCAGCAATAAAGAATATCTGGTCAATGGATAAGCCTTGAACCAGTGGAAAAATTCTATTATATCCATTGATATATCTTCCTGTTAATTCCGGTCCAGGGGCCTGGCAGGGACGCCGCCCACAAACCCTTCAATATCACTGTTGACAAGGGAATGGGCAGAAACCACAGACCCATCTGCAATTGTTATACCAGGCAATATCGTGGTGTTTGCTCCCACCATCACATCCCTGCCAATGACCACGGAACCGGTTGCGTATTCTTTTATTAAAAACTCATGGCACAGGATTGTGGTATTGTAGCCAATTATGGTATTGTCACCTATCTCAATAAGCTGCGGGAAAAAAACGTCCATGGTAACATCAAGTGCTATGGAGACGTTACTGCCCATACGTATCCCCATCATCCGGTATAGCCAGAGCTTCAGGCCGAGGGAGGGGGATATCCTGGCCAGGCGCATAAGAATATTATTGTAGGTCACCCTTGCAGGGGATACTACATGCTTCCAGTACCACAGCGAATTGTATTTTCCATCTGATGGGAACCGTTCCAGTTTTCGCTGTGCCGTAACCCTATACCTCCTTCACTATTTTTCCCCGCACGGATGGGATGATCTTTAGTGTACCTCCCTGAAATGCCTGTGTCAAAGGGTCCGTGCCCCTAGTCGCATGAAGCCTGTCAAGGAATACTGCAAGGGATGCGATCTCCGAATGGGGCTGGCTTCCAACTGCCACGTTCCAGTCAGCCACCTGGTAGATATCAGGAGGGACCTTTTCAGCACCAACAACCACCATTACAGACTCTGTACCTGATATCTCATCCAGTACACCGGGCAGGTTCTGGCCGTACATGGTCAGGTGCACTACATTACCGCCTGACTCCTGCCACTGCCGTACCTCCTGTTTCCATGAATCCACTGACCTGGCAAAGAAATCTCCGCCCCAACGCCTGGTCACTTCGTTGATACTGTTAATAACACCACGGTCATCCGAGGCAAGCAGCATTCCCGATGCTCCAAGTGCCCGGGCTGTCAGCCCGACATGGGTGGTGACCCGCTGGTCCCGCTCAGGCCGGTGGCCGAGCCTCAGCACTACAATATTCATATTTTCAATAAAGGCCTGATTAAATATAAATCTGGTCACCATTGACAGGTGATACCGCATTCACTTCCAGGTTCTCATTGATCCATGATGCAAAACCTTCGGTATTGTCACCATGCACGCAAACCACAAGCTGGCAGCCGCCATCCACCTGCTGCGTGACCAGTTCCTTGAGGCTGCTGTCACCACTGTGTGCTGAGAAATCATATAGTTCGATCTGTGCGCTGATCTGGATGGACCTGCCCCTGTCCTCGTAATATCCCCTTTCCAGTGCCATTCTTCCGTTGGTGCCTTCCACCTGGTACCCTGTCAGTAATATCTTTGACCTGGGGTCATCATGGATGTGCTTTAGGTAGTACAATACAGGACCCCCGTTCAACATACCTGCGGTGGTCACTATGACACAGGGTTCATCCATTAATCGCGACCGTTCCCTTGGATCCACTGTAAAAGCATCCTTGAAAGCCTTGTCAAGGCGGCCCGGGTCCTTTAGGTATGAAGGATGTTTTTTGAGGAGCTTGTAGACACCCACTCCCATGCCGTCCACATAGGGTCGTATACCGTATTTTTCAAGTATCATGACCACTTCCTGGGTGCGCCCGATAGCAAAGGCAGGTATTATTGCCCAACCTCCACCATCCACTGTCTCTTTAATTGAGTCTATAAAATCCCGCTCAAGCTTTGACCTTACTGTGTGTTCCGTACCGAAGTAGGTACTTTCCACTATGGCGATATCTGCAACTGGCAGGTTTTCGGCCGGACCCAGCAGGTTGGTGTCCCTGGTGTCTATATCGCCTGTGTATAGCAGGCTGCCGCTCTTGTTCTCAAGATATATGCTTGACGAACCCGGAATGTGTCCGGCGTCATACAGCATGCCTTCGTAGCCGGAGGCATCAAATCCGGTGCCGTAATCTATTGAATAGGTATGCAGTTCAAAATCCCTGACATCTTCGATAATAAATGGCAGCACCTGGCCCTTTGCTCTTGCGATCTTCATGGTATCCCTGGCCAGTAGTGATGCCAGGTCTTTGGTCACTGGTGTCATGAATATGTTGGGTTTTATGTCCATGAGGTTGGGCACCACACCGCAGTGGTCCAGGTGACCGTGTGATACGATGACAGAATCGGGGCGCACGCCACCGACCGGGTATAAGGGGGGTTCGGCAGGTTTCATACCGTAGTCAAGCAGGACGTTGTCGTCAAGTAGTATTGCAGAGCGGCCTACTTCACCGCAGCCGCCAAGGAATCGTAGGTTTATGTGTATCGCCTCTGTTATGTATGATTTTGATTGTGGGATAGTTAATTTATGTATAGGAAATTATAAACGCATTTCGATATCGATATAGGTAATTTTCTTAGTTTCAATCAAATCTTTTGACAGGATTTACGGTAGTGTCCCATAAACCGTGACGTTGAATTAACAATCATTGGGCTTGATGGCGATTTCACATAATTTTGATGTGTCATTCAAAATCACCATCAGTAAGGTGCATAAAAGATGGAAAATTGTGTTAGGTCACGAAAGTTAGTACACTACCGGATTTACAGGATATACAGGATTGGATTGGATCGTATCCTGTAAATCATGTAAATCCTGTCTGGAAGTTCCACCGGTACGGACCCAGCCACTCGAACTCATATTGATCTCAGTGTCATTGAGATATTGGAAATGATACAGTAAAGTGAAGACCAAAAGTAGAGAAAACGTATCTATAAATAAGTAAGAAATAATTACTTTAGTAGGAAAAAAAGTTGATTTGTATGATGCAGAGAGTAAAAATCCGGAAAAAATCGAACATTAAAGAGGCAGTGAAATGTTAATTGAAACGCCGGATAACGAACTTATTATACATCCTCTTGTATCGGACCCCATAGAAGAAGGATCTGGTTCATTCGAAAAAGAAACACTGGACAGCCGTGAACTAAAAATGTTTGCAGAAACATCTCGTGTAATATCCAAAGTTTGATACCGATTTTGATCGTGTTGAATATATCACAAGGCCAGGAATTTAACCTCTCAACCTCTCTCGCTCCCCGAACACCTTCCCAATCTCCCCGTCAAGCCCCCTGGCCTTCTTTACATCACTTTTCCAACCGGATTCTATTATCTTCATTGGTCATCGGTTAAGGAGTTTGACAGAGTCGGTATGTATTATTTTCCAAAAGACCAATTATTTCATACGATTCTTCAATTTAATTTAAATCGAACGCGTATGACACGGATTTGACGGATTTTCACAGATTTATTTATTATCCGTGCAATCCGTGTTCCATTACAATATTACTCTTAACCGATGACACATGACATTATCTTACGTAATTCCTACGGGTACGGACCCGGCCACCATCCACTCGAACTCATATTGATTAGTGTCATTGAAATATTGGAACTCTTTCCCAGCGAGGTCATCATGAGGGGTGCCCGGTACTATCATCCGGAACTAGCGGTCGAGTTCTGTGTTTAGCAATATGGGTTCATGTCGGCGGTTGGGGGGATGCCGCACGTCTTTGCCTGGGTGGCCTGGATATTATGGTGAAGTTGATTGATGGGGGGCGGGGTGTGGTTGCCAGAACTGGTTTGTTCAGGCTTCGTTACATCTTGTCCGGGGCTAGTAACTCAACAATGTGACAGATGAAAGTGTGGTGTAAACTTTATATCTTCCCCCGTACAAAGATATACACATGAAAACCATAATCCAGATTCATAAGGAAGGAAAATATTTCGTAGCCGCAGACTTGGTAACAAATGTAGCAGACCAGGGACTGACTGAAGAGGAAGCACTTACGAACTTAAAAAAAGGACTTGAAGAACATTACCAAATCCTCATGGAACTCGCCCCGAAGGATCAAAAGATATCATTCTTAGATATTGAGGTAGAAAAATATGCCCAAACTACCAGTCCTCTCGGCGAAGGATGTTATTAAAGTTCTTGCCAAGTCTGGTTTTCTGGTCCACCGTCAAACAGGAAGTCACATTCATTTATGGAATGAAGACCAACGACTGCTTGTTACAGTTCCGAATCATCAAGAATTGGCTAAAGGAACGCTGATATCAATTATGAAACAGGCAAAGATGGAAAGAGAAGTTTTTCTGTCAAAATTGAAATGAAAATCATGCGGACAGGCAAGATTGAAAATCTAAAAGCTACTTATGAAGTGGGTTGACTGTATTAACTGCTCCATCACCACTCCCGCTAACGCAGCACTTTTCCCTGGCGAGGTCATCATGGTATCTGCGTTATGATGATATCGTACTGTCCGGCCAGCCTGCTGGCGCATAGGGATGTGGATGCGGCTGGGATGGAGATTGCCAGGAGGCTGGGTGAGGGAAAGTAGTGGGGTGGGCGATGTGGCTATGTTGGCTGAAGCGATAATCAGGAAGACCTGTAAGGAACTTGACATTAAGATTATTGATATGGCAGTAAACCCGGATCATGTGCATTTGTTTATCAAATACCCTCCAAAATATTCCGTAAGTTATATATCGGAGATGATCAAAGGTAGAAGTAGCAGAGTGCTCAGGAAGGAGTTTCCCATTTGAAGGAATGGTGCGGTGACCATCTCCGGGCTCCAAGCTGGTACTATGGCTCTGTGGGTGCTGGCTGGAATGTGGTTGAGAAATATATCTCAGCACACAATACATACGAGCATAATGGGAGGTAAATACGGAAAATCGCTAAATACAGGCCTGGGTCATTTGTCAGGGATATACCGGTGACTTCGTAGACGGGCAGTGCGTTGTCCATGGTCGGGTCGAGCATGTGGCGAATCGGCGCTCCAGGGTGCGTATTCATCTAATCTCCACATGAAATGAACCCATATGTTTATATCACAAAAAAATTGTACAATATAAGTGGTTTGAGATTCACGTTCTAAAAATGGAATATGGATAAATGAGGTTATGTGAAATGCAGACTGGCGGACGCACCAAAACAATGAGTAAAACAGTGATATTCGAAGAAAAATATGGTGTAGGTATAGAAAAATTCTCTACAACATCAGATGTTGAGAAATTTATAGAAGATAAAATTGGTAGACAACTACAAGTCGTCGAATCTGGTGATCATGGCATTATATCTACCAGAGGTAATATCTTTAAGCTAAGAGATTACGATATAAATCGTAAGTTTGACGAGATAATAAACTTATAGATAAGGTAACAAATTCCATGGATACCGAGAAAGTTTTTGAGTTCTATAGAACTGAATTTGTGCCTGCATATTCCGATTTGGTTGGATACATCGGCGACAAACCCCGCCAGATAGTGATTGAACTCGAAAATACATTTGCACATATATCTCAATATTTTAATCCTGAATTAGAGATTCAAGACAAAGATAAGAACCTTTCGAAGGCATACGATCATTTAGTTCGTGCTACATTAGATTGTTATAAACTGCTTTGGGTGACCCTGCATGAACAATTGAAGGCTATAGAACAAGATGAATCCATACGAAAAGTCGGTCTTAATATATCTGAAACGGAATTTCGTACTAAATTCCAAAAAAATAAAAAATTAGCACAAGAAGCCAGAAGAATAGAGATGACATCAGTGGGGTTAGCACCTATAGCAGCTCTTAATAAGTATAAAGAAGTTGTAAAAGATGGTTATGAGCTGATAGGTACGATGGATGAAAATAAAATGCAAGAGATTAAATCACTGAAGAGATTTGTCTCAACTAAGGAATTCATAATAGGCACGGCTGTAGGAATACTCGCGGGTTTAATTTCCGGATACTTACTGCATCTGTTTATCCCATCACCCACCCCATAAAACCTATGTGCTTACGTGCTCCAATCTCCCACCACACCGCTGTCTGCGCTTACACCAACACACGACCTATAGCGGTATGATGCCCCGCATTTCTAATGCAGGAAGTATGTTACGAGTGGGGCTTGTATGATGCAAATAGTAAAAACCAGAAAAAACAACAGTTCACAATCCCAAGCCAATCCTAGAAAAAATCGAACATTAAAGAGGCACTAGAGTGATAATTGAAACGCAGGATAACGAACCGATTATACATCCCCTTGTATCGGACCCCATAAAAGAAGCATCCGCCTTATTCGAAAAAGAAACACTGGACAGCCGTGAACTAAAAATGTTCGCAGAAACATCTCGCATAATATCCAAAGTTCAACACCAATTTTAATCGTATTGAATATATCACAAGCTCAGGAATTTAACCCCTCAACCGCTCCCGCTCCCCGAACACCTTTTCAATCTCCCCATCAAGCCCCCTGGCCTTCTTTACATCACTTTTCCAACCGGATTTTATTATGTTACGTAATTCCCGCGGGTACGGACCCGGCCACCATCCACTCGAACTCATATTGATCTCAGTGTCATTGAGATATTGGAAAAACTGGAGCAGGCCATAAGTGAGGTCAAATTGAGCGGCATTACCACATCCTTTAAAGCGGTCGGCATGGAGCCTATGGTACGGCTGGTGGTGCACATGGCGTGGATGCGGCTGGGATGCATGTGGAGATTGTGGGGGGTAATAATACTTTCACGATACTATTCATATTGATTCTTATACTACAGCCGCATCCGCAATTGCTACGTCAAAGGAATTGAGGCGCGACAGGCATACTGTATCGCTGCTTATAGACCACATGGTTTTTTTTCCTAAATACAGTGGCATTGTGCTGGTTGGCGATGCGGCTGTGTTGGCTGAAGCGGACATCGAATACAAGCTGCAGACAATATATTTTTGAAAATGAATAGTTTTAATATTTACATTCACATAGAGAAATATTTATGTATGGTTACTCACTTATTAATCATTAGTCGTTGGTCAACTGTTTAGTATGTTCCGGCGAAAATAGGAGACGAACAACATGGCAGAACCGATTCGACTTGGCTTAATTCTTGAAGGCGAGGATGCTCGCAAGTTCGATGAACGTATGCGCAACCCAAAAGTCACCGAAGAGCAAGTAGCGTTTTTTAGGGAAGCGATTAGGGTGTACAATACACACAAATTCTAATTTATGCTCACCCGCTTATCTTATAATGAGTTAAAAATAGTTTCATATACAGAACGCCATGATGTATCGCATTTTGAATCGAAAACGACGGACTTAAATTCTTTTTTAAAAGACGATGCATTCGAAAACCAAGAAGAACTTATCAGCAAAACATACCTTTGTTGCCATTCCAATCAATTGGTTGGATATATAACCCTCACTACCGATATTATCAAAAAGGAAGAGATTCAAGAAGAAGAACGTATCGATGTGCCGTATAAAGAGTACCCTGCAATAAAAATCGCTCGATTGGCTGTGGATAAGAAATATGAGCGAAGGGGTGTAGGAAGGTTCTTGTTACTTGTTGCGGTTGGCAAAGCACTTAAAATATCGAACGAAGTAGGTTGCCGTTTTATAACAGTCGATTCAAAACAAGATTCGATAGGATTCTACGAAAAACGTGGCGGTTTTGAATTGGTTCAAAAACACAAAAACAGGACGTATCCGACAATGTATCTTGATATATTACCAATAAACGAAGAAAT
>Ga0255401_1040_pt1 | contig 20033 bp, 20 predicted proteins | sample ANMaggSSYBR01F13_FD_182110 | JGI IMG/M metagenome (GOLD analysis project Ga0255401, IMG submission 182110) | Sediment cell enrichment communities from methane seep in Santa Monica Basin, California, United Staets - ANME aggregate JGI... | ecosystem: Environmental > Aquatic > Marine > Cold seeps >...
GTTCACGAAGGAAAAATCTATAACCTGATTTATTTTGTAAAGAATAGTGTCTTCAGGTATGAGATTTTTATAGATGGTTGGACCGTAAATGAAGGTGGTTTGTGAGGCTTTTGGTATCGAAAACATATTATCACACCTAAATCATAAATTTTAAGTGATAAATGTGATTAACTAATATAAATGCTTCGATATCTATCGATTCATATGTAAAAAATCGCCAGCGTGGGCGTTTATTTTTAGCGGGATAATGTCAGATATTATGTTCAACGAGAATTTTAATACAGACAGTATAATAATTTAACACGAGTCAAGGACTTTTCCGACAATCTCAGTATAAGTATTTGAAACTTACGTGATAAACTTTAACACTAAACCCACCCGGAAATTATTTCAGATCTTCAAGATCAAAAGTCAGGTGCCCCATTGCTCTTAGCTTTTTTCTTGCAGCCCGTAAAGTATTATTAACCGGCCATTGGTTTTGTTCCATTCGTCTTCCAGCAGAAAGACCTCTTTTTGGCGGCCGATGAATTTACTAATCATGATTAGTACTAATACAGATTAGTTTTGATGTTTTGTGGATGTTCTGGCTGCTATGGGGCTGGTTCTGTCAGTGTCCGGGATCATAGGCTGCCGGTACCTTACTGTGGATTCAAGGCCCGGGAGTATGAGTTTCTATGAGCGGCCCGGGTTCAGTGTGATGGAGAGGTAAAAGCATACCGATTTTCCTAACTCAGGACCAATATGCTGTTTTACAGAAGGCGCAGGTTATGGGCACATAAAACAACAATGTATACCTTACACTTCATCAGCTATTTTACAAGGTATAACTTGAATATCAGCAATTTACAGGCTTAACAAATAATTCGATATTAAATGAAAGTTTTAATACTGCAATATCAATGCAAGTCGAAGTGTAAACTGAGACAGTGCCTCAACTTGATGATAATGAAGATGCACCTGATGCGCCATTACCAGTATTATTAACACTATTCATCCTTGCTGGTGCAACTGTATATTTACTAAGACGGTAGATGGATATTTCTATTATCCCGCCAATCCCTCCCTTCCAAACACCTGTTCCTACCCCCTGCACTCGGCATGTACTCCCTGTTAGCATCCTTGCCAAGCCACAATACCTGTATAATCCAATTATGCACAACCAAATTATTCATAATCTATTTATGTACAAGAAACAGCCTATAATCTTAGAGATCCGGGGTGATGTGAAATGGATAGTAACACAGCAGTGCGAAATCTGGGCATAAGCATGGCCGTTATAGGTATCATCCTGCTGATAGGATACGCTTTCTATAATATTTTAACCATAGAGAGCAACCTGATACTGAAATTATCCTTTGCAGCCATTATATTAGGTATAATAATAGCGTTATTGTCTTTGATAATGGAAAGAATAGGGACAAAGGATACTGAGATTGAAAGGAAATACTGAGGCAAGAACATGATAATCGTGAACACAGATACCATAGCAGGAAAAGAGATCACACAGACCCTCGGCATGGCCCGTGGCAGTACTATCCAGGCCAAGCATATCGGCAAGGACATCCTGGCAGGTTTGCGCACAATCGTAGGCGGCGAACTGACAGAATACTCAAAGATGCTTGAGGAGGCCAGGGAGAAAGCCATTAACCGCATGGTACAGGATGCCGAAAAGATGGGGGCTGACGCCGTAATAAATGTCAGGTTCATGACCTCAATGGTAATGGCAGGGGCAGCCGAGATACTGGCATATGGTACGGCTGTCAAGTTGAGGGATAAGGAATAATTTTGTTCAAATCTTTACGATAGTATTAATAACTTATAGAATGAAATAATTGCAAATCATAAGACTATTAAGGTGATGATAATTTTGGAACCAAAGAAAGCTTTTTCAATTTTTCTTGTAACAACATTGTTGACAATATCAATATTTGCTGCAGGATGCACTGATATTAAACCTGAACCTTATATTGAAGATACAGCAACACCCACTGCAACACCCAACGCTACAGCCACCGTAACCCCTGAGCCAACTGAAGTAACACCCACATCAACTGCAGTACCCCAGGAATATTTGATCAGGATCACGAGTTACATGTTCATACCTGTGGGGGATAAAGAAATAAACGTGGGCGACACCATTAAATGGAGGAACTTCGAAAATAGCAAGCAAGCAAGATACCTGGTTAATGAGAATGGTATATGGGAAGAAGAACAATATCTTCCTTATATGCGGTATGTGAGCCATACCTTCAATGAAACCGGTGAATATACTTTCTACCTGAAAGGCAGGGATACAAAGGTATTAACCATTACTGTGGTTTAATAAATAATGAATCGCAAGTTCATCAGTGAAGGGGGTGTCCGAATTGAGGTTCCCCTTCCCGATGATCCATCATCTATTCCATCTTCTTCTGCAGGTGTGTTCTATAACCCTGAAATGGAATTAAACCGTGATATTACCATTTCTGCTGTTGCGTGTTTTATAAAAGATCATGGCCTTGACACTAAAACGCTTTCCTACGCTGATGTTATGTCAGCCTCAGGCATCAGGGGCATACGTATGGCCACCGAGGTGGGACCCAAGTGCTGCCTGAACGACTGGAAACAGGATGCTTATGAACTGATTCAAAAAAATATAATGCTGAACGGTCTGGAAGATATCTGCACCTCCTCCAGGCAGAACGCCAATACTCTCTTGCACCGTAAGTATTTTGATATTGTTGACCTTGACCCCTTTGGCTCACCTGCCCCGTTTCTGGATGCTGCGGCCAGCTCGGCCCGCAGGCTGCTGTGCATCACTGCCACAGATACCGCTCCCCTCTGCGGTGCCCACCTGAACTCGGGAATGCGCAAGTATGCGGCAGTGCCGTTGAACACCGAATACCACAGGGAGATGGGAGCTCGCATCCTGCTGGGTGCGGCGGTGCGGGCACTGGCACGCTGGGACAAAGGAGTAAAGGTGCTGTTGACCCATGCAACACGGCACTATGTCAGGGTATATATTGAGATCATAAAGGGTGTGGCCTCTGCTGATGATGCCCTGGAAAAAATGGGTTTTATCGTCCACTGCCCGAATTGCGGATACAGGTCATGGAAATATGGGCTTGCTGCACAGTTGGGACCGATCTGTCCCCAATGCAAAGGGACACTCCGACCTGCCGGACCACTCTGGCTGGGAAGTATCCAGGAGCGGGATTTCTGTAAGGCAGTGCTTGTCGAACTGGAAACCAGGAAGCCGGGCAAATGGGAGCAGGCAGTAAAGATCATTGAATTTTGTCGTGGTGAAATAGATGTTGTGACCTACTACGACCAGCATTGGCTGTGCAAAAAAAATAAAATCTCGCCCGGACCTATTGATGGACTGATAGAGGCACTTGTATCTGCAGGATTTTACGCTTCACGCACCCATTTTACAGGGACAGGGTTCAAGACAGATGCAGGGCTTGAGCAGATCAATATATTATTACGTGACCTCAATGACAGAAGGTAGACTTAGCAATAGGTTCATGAGTATGCATATATTATGCAAAATATTAGAAAACAAAATCGTAACTATTCAGCCTTCCTTTAGACCGGATGCCGATGACGAAAATCAGCTTATTTGTGTCTATGGCGATACATTTTTTAGTTTTTAATACTGAGTCTAAGTCCATCGATTCCAAAGGCATTTGACAATTGTGTGCAATTATCTATTTTTGGACAATTCAGTCTACCGATAACGTTTATGTATGGCTGAATAGTTACACAAAATATATCTATTACAATCCCTATAGAAGTTTGCGAACTATGACCAATCCGGTAAAAATACTGAAAAAAAATACATTCGGGCCAAAACCAAGAATTTCAGATAGCCCTTATGTCAGGCTGTTGGACCTGAAGTCAAAGCCTTATTTCATTGTAGCCTCGGTTGAAGTGGGCAACACTACAACTAAATGCATACTGACAGCTACTAACCTGGAGGATGGCAAGACCAGCCTCGTTAACAAGACTGTAAATATGACACGAGACGTCAGGAGCCCCCGGCCAAACGAAGAAATTTTCGGTAAAACACTTACAGGCATTTCACTTACCAAGGAATCTGTAGCCGAACTGGTACGTGATACTTTGCAGGAATCGCTGTGTACAGCTAACCTTGATATTAAAGAGGACCTGCACTTTGTGGTACGCTCCACCGGAGTTGTTGCCGGTTTTGATTCGCCTGACGAAGTAGGCCATTTCGTCAAAGCCCTGGCCAACGGGTGTATGATGGCCGGGGTACCGCCCAAACACATGATCCCTGCCATGTCAATAGACAACGTGCCACAGCGCTTCAGGAAGTTCAGTTTGATAGAAAAGATCGTATTTACGGGTGCAGTGGGAGGTGTACTTCCCCCGGTAGGTGCCTCAGGGCTTGAAGTGGTCGCCAATGAGATGGAGGGTGAACTGGCCACTGCCGGTATTAAGGAAGGCGCAAAATGGGCGGGCATTGATTTCAGGAATCCCTGTCTCTCCATAGACTTCGGCACAACGCTGGATGGTCGCATCACAAATGACGATACCCCATATGCCAGTGTTACCGGGAATTTTGCAGGGTATGCCGGTGCCATTCCGGATGCCATTATCCAGGGCACACATCTTGTGGATGAAAAGGTAGGTACTGCCCTTGACCTGTTTAAAAACAAACCAGTGGGACTACTCACCTGGATGAAGCGGGGTAAGGTTATCAAAGAGTATACCAACAAGATACATGAACTGATATCAATTGAGGTGATTCCTGAAAATGTGGACAAGTACGGCAGCGTACCGGTCAGCCCGAAAACAGCAAAGGAAATCGGGGTCACCCTGATAGGGTGTGATGTGGGCAAAAACGGTTCTGATCTGGAAAAACTATCAAAGATAGGGGGCGAAGTGTATGAAAAATATGGGTTGGAGACACTGTTCGCTATAGTAGATATGGTGTGTGCCATCATGGTGAAACAGCTGGTGAAAGTTGCATTGGATGAGAACCTTGTCACAAAGAGAACTGCCTTGGGTTTGACGGGAAGGGCAGCCATTACCGGATGCAAACCAAGATTGATACTCAGCCAGATAAAAAAACTGGGCATATTCGATTCACCAGAGGAACATGTTGCATTTGTCGATGATGGTCTGGCCCGGGGAGCTGCGGTAATGGCCAGATGTATGAATTCACTTGGTACGCCAAAAAATCCCCTGGGTGGTTCCAGATATGGAAAATGTGTCCTGCGGGAACGCATGAAGCTCCAGGGTGGGAACATGGATGAAAAAGAGATGAAAAAAATGACTGCCGAAGAGGCACAGGTTAAACGATCATCAGCATAAAGGAGAATGATCTTGAACTATCATCAGCAATTCCCGTTATGGTTGTAAACGCATGCAAGCGAAGGTTTGTTTACTTACCATTTCGTAAACATTTTATGGTATTGCATGCTTCTACTCGCTACATCACAAGGAAAATCAAAGACGAGCGGCGGTATAATTTCAGACAGCTTGGATGAAAACAAAATAAGAGACCGGGAATTGCTGAACTATCATCAGCATAAGGAAAAGTAATCTTGAACTATTATCAGCATAAGGAAAAGTAATTTTGAACTATTATCAGCATAAGGAAGAATAATCTTGAACGATAAACGCAAAAAGGCATTGTTAATGTTAGGCTGCCCTGAAGTCCCGGTGCAGACCAGCCTGGCTATCTATATCCTGGACCTGTTGGTAAAAAGCGGTGCCATGGTAACCATTGCAGGTAACAATGCAGCACTTGGACTGGTTCGTACGGCCGACCCTGCCAGGCATTACATTAAAGATACGGCTGACCTTGATGCTACTATTGGCGGTCTTGCCGAAAAAAAGGTTGATGCTGACATATGTTATGTATTCATCCATAACGATACAGGGGTGTCATATCTTGCCACGGCAGCCGCATTAATAAGCGGTGAGGCCGTGGGGATAATATTCGGGAACGATGCCCTAGCCCTGGCACAGCAGTGTGATGATGCAGGCTTGGAAAATATCTGGGCCGGAGCTGTGCATAATCCAAAACCAATAATATCAAAAGTAAACATGGAGGTAGAACGTTGGGCTGCATCGAACAGTTGAAATATGAGATTTTACTATCCAAAGCAAGATTCAAGGAATGTTCGACATTCATAAGCTCAAACTATGATGAATATTACCAAGTCCAGCCAGGGTATCATATGATGAATGTGTTCATTATTGGTGTTCCGCCAATCTATGTGGCAGTAGACGGCGATAATATCATATTTCCATATACAAAGCCATGTCACGGTACATTTTTGCTCACAATTACCAGTCCTGAAGAAGTGGAGAAAATCAAAAAAATGGGCGAACCAGTAAAGTAAAACCTCTATATACTGGCATGAGTTGAATGTTCTAGTGCCCACCTGATAAATTCAGGTGTGGGAAATTCATGTATGGTCGTGGCGATTATCATACCCTTTTTGTACTTGATCTCTACTAATACTACCTCATTTAAATCATTGAGAAAAATACATTCACCATCTGCCGAGCAGAAAAAGCCGTCGCATTCCAGTGATGTGTCACCTGCTAAAAGTGATACATCGCTCTGGGAGTGCGGGGACAGTTCAACAGGACCATACCGCTGGATATATTCAAGGTTGACTGGCAGCCATTCATAATTATGTGATTCTGTCAGGGCACCGTACACCAGCAGCATACCCCCGTTTTTAATAAATTTCTCTATCCTGTGACTGCTGCGCATCAGAGAGGATAATGTGCTGGAATAATCAGTATTGGCGAAACCGGTTGGGATGATCAATAGTTTGAATTCAGGTAAAAACGGCGTGCCAAGGGATGCGGGATGTATTAACTTGCAATCAAAACCGTGCTCGGTAAAAAACTTTTCAAAAAGCAGTTTTGTATCCCATAGCAGTCCGATATCGGTCATAATATTATATATTATTCACCGGATGTAAATAATTTTCTTATTGCATTTGATGGATAACATTACATACTTGTGTTGTTGAAGGAAACATATATGAATAGTGGGGTAGTATGCAGGTTATAAAATATAGGAGCATAAAAATGGGAATCAGACCAAGTTATATCAAGACTCTTGCACTCCAATTGATAAATGAAAAAGGCGACCAGTTCACTGGTGATTTTGAGGATAATAAACCTCTTGTCACCCAGTTCACAAATGTTCGGAGCAAGGTTATAAGGAACCGGATTGCCGGATACATCACAAGGAAGAAGAACCGACAGGCAAAATAATAGTATAATGTAGGTGATCCTGCTATGCTGGATGGCGTACTGGCTGCATTGATAACACCTTTTACTCCTGAGGACAGGATTGACAAAGAGGGGATACAGTCTAACCTGGATTTTCTGGTGGAGGGAGGTATTTCAGGTGTCGTCCCCTCAGGGACGACAGGAGAGTCTGCTACTCTTACTTTCCAGGAACATAAGGAAATCATTGACATAACTGTGGAGTATAGCCAGGTGCCGGTTGTTGCTGGCACAGGGTCCAACAGCACAGTCGAAGCCCTGGAATTAACCAAATATGCTGCTGATGTAGGGGCTGATGCAGCACTATTGATCACACCCTATTATAACAAGCCCAATGATGAGGGGCTGCTTAAACATTTTACTAAGATAGCTGATAATGCGGATATTCCGCAGATATTATATAATGTGCCAAGCCGGACATGCCTTAACATGAAACCTGGGATCGCTGCACAGCTTGCCTGTCATCCAAATATTATTGGGATAAAGGAGGCCAGTGGAGACCTTGACCAGATTTCTGATATTATCAGGCTGACCCGGGATGAGGATTTTATTTTGTTATCAGGAGATGATGCCATGACACTACCTATTATGGAACTGGGTGGTGTTGGTGTGATTAGTGTGGTGGCAAATATCGTACCTGGGAAGATGACGGTTATGGTTACGGCTTTCAATGAAGGGGACCTGGACGTGGCAAAGCGTCTGGAAGTACAGCTTGCACCGCTTATCAAGGCATTGTTCCTTGAGACCAACCCCATACCTGTGAAGAAGGCGGCCGAACTGGTTGGCCTGGTTGCGGGACACTTAAGGCTGCCACTGGCGCCCCTTGGCTCAGGGAATGAGGCAAAGCTGATGGCTGAATTAAAAGCAATCGGGGCGCTGTAGTATGTTAAGCACCGCCGTTACCGGTGCATGCGGCAGGATGGGCACTCTGATTATCCAAAATATCCTGGACAGTGGGGATATGGAACTTTCTGCGGCATTTGATATTATTAATATCGGCATGGATGTGGGCGAGGCCATCGGGACAAGGCACCTGGGTGTGCCGGTATCAGACCCTGCCGATATGGAAACCGTGATAAAGGACACGGGTACGCAAGTTGTGATCGATTTTACGATAGCTATGGCTGCGACCGGGAATGTGGTCAGTGCCGCCAATGCCGGGGCAAACCTGGTAGTGGGCACTACTGGTTTTAGCGAGGAGCAGACACGGCAGATGCACCAGGCCATCAGTGATAATGGCGTGGCTGCAGTTATATCGTCTAACTTTGCTGTGGGCGTTAATATTTTCTGGGAACTGTTAAAAGAGGCTGCCGGGTCCCTGGATGGTTTTGATGTGGAGATCATCGAGGTCCACCACAATCAGAAAAAGGACGCACCGAGCGGCACTGCGGTAAAGGCAGCGCAGGTAATCAGTGATGTGCTGGGTGGCAGGGAGTATGTGTACGGGCGGCAGGGACTTGCGCCAAGGGGAGATGAGATCGGTATTCATGCTGTAAGGGGCGGCGATGTGGTGGGTGATCATACTGTATTATTCTTTGGCGATGGTGAGCGTATCGAGATACGGCACCAGGCCCACAGCAGGCAGGCGTTTGCCGGCGGGGCTGTGAGGGCTGCACATTGGGTGATGGAGCAAGGGGCCGGGGTGTACGGTATGGCTGATGTGCTGGGGCTGGGTAAGTAAGGGGCGCGCCGCGTTAGTGGAGTACTTCCGAAAAATGGATGTTTGTATTTCTATCAACTTGCTTGTTTTAGTTCGTTTTTCTGGTAATTTTTTCCTGGTGACCAGGTAAATTAGTTAAGAAGAGGAGCATGTGAGTTGAGAGGATGAAACAGGCTGTAATTATTTCAATTTTATTATTAACCGCAGATAAACACAGACGAACGCAGATAACAGCAATTATGGTTTTTAATTTTAATTATACGGTATAAATTTAAATACAATATGATTTTAGCTGCAATATCTGCGTTCATTCACGTATATCCGCGGTTCGAAGCTCGCATGAATCCACAAGGCTGGCTGCCACCCTGCCGCCCTGACGGGCTGCGGTGGCAGGGTAAAGTGCAGATGCCGGGGACTGAAATCATTCCATAATAACGATAGACGTAAGGAATAAAAATTGCAGGCACATTTAAATACACGCATAAATACACTTAAATATATGGCTCATAAAACATTAACTATCTCAGAAGAAGCTTACAAAAGCCTTGTGCAGCTAAAAAAAGAGGGGAAAAGCTTTGCAGCCCTCATAAATCGTATAACAGGAATTGTCAGAAAAAAGCCGTTAAAATAATTTGCCGGACGATTAAAAGACGATGAATTTGAAAAGGCTGCAATTGAAATTAGGTCCAGTGGAACTGATATATCCCGTTTAGAGCGTTTAAAATTATGACAATACTGGATACCGATTATTTGGTTGCTCTTATCGTGAATTTTTAATTTATTCTGGATAAATGAATAGTGGCAAAAAAGATTCACCGCAGAGGGTCGTTATTTTACTCTGTGTCCCTCTGCGGTTTTTCGAATCGTCCCAAAAAATAATAAAAAGTCTCGGAAGAGGAGGAGTAACATGAAAAAGGATACGCGATTGATTCTGGCCATGGATGTAACAGACAGGGATGCCGCCCTGGACATTGCAGAGAAAACAGCGCCATACCTGGATGCTGTGAAGGTAGGGTACCCGCTGGTACTTGCGGCAGGTGTGGATATCATAGGCGAAATGGCCAGGTTCGCTCCTGTGATAGCCGATTTCAAGGTGGCTGATATTCCCAATACCGACCGCCTGATTTTGCAGCAGGCTTACCGGGCAGGGGCTGCGGCAGTGATAGTGCATGCTTTCACAGGGCGGGACAGTCTTGAGGCGTGCGTGGCCGAGGCTGGAAAGTGGGGAAGGGATGTGTTTGCAGTAACCGAGATGAGCCATCCGGGTGCAGCTGATTTTATGGTAGACCCAGCCGAGGAAATGGCACGGCTGGCGGCTGCTTGCGGTGTTACTGGTGTGGTGGCACCAGCAACACGGCCCAGGCGTGTGAAAGTGATACAGGATATTGTGGGTGAACTTACTATCATCTCACCGGGTGTGGGTGTGCAAGGCGGCAGTGCTGGTGATACTATCCGGGCCGGGGCTGATTATGTGATTGTGGGCAGGAGCATCTACCAGTCAGACGACCCGGCGGCGGGCGCAAAGCAGATAGCAGATGAGATATTATCTGTATTGTAAGAGCATGTGTCAATGATGAAAAAGCCTTTACTGAATGGATGAAGAACCCTATGAGTACTGAGACACATATAATTCCTGATGTTAGGTTGGCTGTTACTACCCATTGTTAATATTTTATTAAACTACCATTTGACCGATAGGCTTCCACTCTTATTACTATGCGTTCATTGTGGTAACATATTTCATTAAAATTATATTTTAACTGTTCTTGGCAGCTGACCAACGTAACATCCACTTTGCATCCCCTGACCGCCGGATACCAATGCGTCCATGTGGCACTATAAAAGCGCCTGCCAGCCCCACATCACAAGAGCGAGTGGGAGCAGAGCGGGACGGGCACCCGAGCGGAGCGGCGGGAAAGCCGAAGAATGTATGCTTTATTAAAAGTAAATAAGTCATAAATCATCTACAGCGCGGATATCGACAAATGATTTAGCTTTCTCGATCATTTCCTTATCCAATGTAATGAGGGAGACATTAAACTCTTTAGCTGTTTGTATTACAATAGCATCCATTCCCCTTACCCCAAGATTCATTGCAATCTCAGATGCATCACTCGCCCTGATTGATTCAAGGTCTGTAAAATTTATGGTGTCTATGGCCAAAAAATCATTTTTCACTCTTTTAGCAAGTTCTGTAGAACCTGTTCTTCGTTTTATAGCAGCAACAACTTCAATTAAAACAATATAAGGTTCTATGGCAATATGATTTCCATCTTTTACTTTTTCCAGCAAATTTTTTGCAGCTTCGTGATGGACTTCTTGCTTTCTCAAGGCTGCTACAATTACGGAACTATCCAGACAAATGTTCACTGATTCACCATGTTTTTTCTCTTTGTGATGTTATTTCATCTGCAGCTGAAACTTCAGTCCATTTCTCCGAGATTTGGTCTGATACACTCATTAAATCATCCCATGCCCTATTGGATTTTTGTTTATCTGACTCCAGGCCAACTATTAATTTTTTTATTTCAACAATTTCATGGGACATATAATCCAAATGCTTTTTGATTGCTCCGATACTTTCCAATAGAATCACCTGGTTTGATTTAAATTAACTTTGATAATTATATTAACACGAAATGTTATAAAGATGTTCCAACTCCAATTATGTAAACATTTTTGTTCAAATAATGTTATTTTATATTTTAATAGCTATATATGTGCATAATAATTGCCAAAAAGCGCCTATCAGCCCCACACCACAAGGCGGGTTGAGCAGATCGGGACGGGCACCCTGGCAAAGTGAAGGCGAGAGGCGGAGGGCGCAAAGCAGATAGCGGATGAGATATTATCTGTATTGTAAGAGCATGTCTCAATGATGAAAATATCTTTACTGAATGGATGAAGAACCCTATGAGTACTGAGACACATGAAACTATGGGATGACAGATAGGTTCTTCCCCGGCCCTGGCAGCCATATTCAACAACAGAGGGTTGCAGGTATTATTTTATCCGTTAAACTTAAATTTGTTGAATTATAAGTATATAATCGTAATGAAATTCATAAACAGAACTCGCGAATTGGAATTCCTGCAGAGAAAGTACAATTCAAAAGAAGCCGAACTTATCATTATATACGGCCGGCGGAGAATCGGAAAAACCGAACTTTTAAATGAATTCGTCAAAGATAAACGTGTTCTTTTTTTCCTTGGCAGGGCAGAATCAAAAGAGGACACCCTGCGCAGGTTAAATTTAATGGTAATGGAATTCTTCAATGACATCTCACTGGCACGTTCACCGCTGTCAAACTGGGATGATTTTTTTATTTACATAGCCGAAAACAGCAAAGACAGGGTTGTTCTGGTCTTTGACGAATTCCCGTTCATAGTGGATAAATTCCCTGAAATCCTTTCAGTACTCCAGGATAATTGGGATTCCCGGTTGATAAACACCAAATTAATGCTTGTATTATGCGGCTCTTCCATCAGCATGATGGAAAAATATACACTGGATTATAAAAGCCCAATTTATGGAAGACGTACCGGACAGTGGATGGTAGACCGCCTTGATGTAGTTCATCTAAAAGAATTATTCCCAAAGTACACCTTCGAAGACCTCTTAACCGTTTATTCTGCCATAGATACCATACCAGGATATGTTGCCAAGTTTGACTGTGACCTTCCGGTCTGGAAGAATATAGAAACAAAGATACTTGCAAAAGGCGAGTTTCTGTATGAGGAAGTTGAGATACTGCTGCGGGAAGAATTCAGGAACCCTTCCAATTATATGTCCATACTGTCTGCAGTTGCAGGCGGGCTGACACGTTTTAATGAGATATACAATAAAACCGGGCTTGATAAAAGTCTTCTGTCAAAATACCTGTCCATCCTTGAAAAAACAGGTATAATTGAAAAAAATCAACCCCCTACGTTGAATTTCAAGCGAAAATTAAAAGCAATTGGTGCCAGGTATTCTATCAAGGATAATTTCTTTGATTTTTGGTTCAGGTTTGTTTATACCAACCTGACAGAACTGGAAAGAGGGAATTCCGGTTCAATCGTCAATACAATACAAAGCGAATTTCCGATGTATCTCGGGAACAAATTTGAGCGCATTGTAATTGAACTCATTCCACATTTTGGCTTTTTCAAGTATTCAAGGATTGGAAAATGGTGGCACAAGGATATCGAGATAGATATTGTGGCAATAAATGAAAACACGAATGAAATCCTCTTTTGTGAATGCAAATGGCAAAACAGAAAAACAAATGTTAATATCTTAACGGAATTAATGGATAAAGCAAAACATGTAGACTGGAACAATGACCTGAGAAATGAATATTATATGGCTGCTTCCAAATCAGGTTTTACCGATGAGGCAAAGATATTCGCCAAACAGAACAACTTTATTCTCTTGTCATCGGAATATATTGAAGCAAGGATCTAACTGGAAAACCCCTATATTTTTATACTGGTCATTCAAATTGTTTTCACAAATGTTTAACACCCGCCTCCTGCTAATAGCCATCGTTATAATACTTATTCCACAGACAGTCTGTGCCATCACCATTCACGGTACCGTGTATGAGTGGTCCACCTTCGAGCCTCTGGATAATGCCCTTGTTGAAGTTAACTCCACACCCACCCAGTTCAGGGTAGCGGCTTCGGGTGTATATTCCTTTAACCTGCCGCCAGGGGACTACCTTATAAAATCCAGTTACTATCAAAATGATACCCTGGTGTATTACGGTGAAGATACGCTAACAGTGACAGACTATGAGGGGAACTTTGTGTTCGATATCCTGATGTTCCCTTTGCATGAGATGGTAGAAGAGTTCCCTGATGAAGATATTGGCAATGTCACCTATAATGTTGAAGACAATATCCTGCCCGGATTTGACCTGACCTATACTGCTGTTGCGTTATTAATATTGATGATAATGGGTGTTGCTGCATATTATCATTACAAAAGGAGTGATGGACTGGATGATGAGTCAGAGCCGGCAGAACCCGTGCCTGGAGTTCATAATGAAAATGATTATCCCAATGACAGGGGACCTGCACCCGATATTGATAAGCTTCCCCAGGACCTGAAAGAGATTATCGAAATACTGGAGAAGTTGGGAGGCAGGATGACCCAGATAGACCTGAGGGGTAGGTTGAATTGTTCTGAGGCAAAGGTGAGCCTGATGATAACCGACCTTGAGGACAGGGGACTGGTACGCAAGGTCAAAAAGGGGCGTGGGAATATTATACTGCTAAGATCCAAGGAATGAGCTATAAGTATAATATTATATGCAGATTATAATATAAATAATATTTTATAAATAAATTGTAATATATTATACTCATTATAGACTGGATATCACACATTATTTTCGGTCTCACAATTACCAGACTGGTTTATATAAACCACCCGCAAAAGTGGGAAAAGCACCGCAACATTATCATAACAATAGCAATCGCTGCAAGCCTCTTCCCTGACCTGGACATTCTCACTACCCACCGAAGTGAGATCCACGCCCCGCTGGTGCTGACAGCACTGGCTGGTGTCACAGGGCTAATATATCCCATATCCTTCAGGCCGCTACTTGCAGGTTTACTGAGCCACAGCTTGATGGACATATTCCTGTTTGACAACTCAAAAGGTACCATCAGGCAGATCATAGACATTGCAATTACCAATGATACAGCAGCCAGTCAGATCAATGAAGCAGTAGTGACCGGAGTGGCTGCCGATGGCATCATGCTGCTGTATCCCATAAGCCGCAAAATGTACTACATACTGCTGACTGAAAAACCTATGCAGTCATGGTAGTGCTGGTGCTGTGTACCGCTTTAGTCATTCTGTATCACACCCGCTGCAATAAAGGGAATTATTGATAACTTTATCGACAACTATTATTGTGCCTCATTGCAATAAGACACATTTATGTCAAGAGTTGCAGTAGGCGGCACCTTTAATCCCTTACATGACGGCCACAAGGCCCTGCTTACCAGGGCACACCAGTTAAGCAGCGGTGGTGAACTGCTGATCGGTATAACTTCTAACGAAATGGCTGGGAAAAAGTACCATGAAGTAGAAGACTGGGAGATAAGAAAGCAAGCAGTCATGGCTTTTATGCAGGATACTTTTGGTACCAGCCCGCTCACAGTCAGGCTGGATGACCCCTTCGGCCCCACCGTAAACGAGGATTTTGATTACCTTGTAGTCTCCCCTGAGACCGAACCCACGGCACACCTGATAAATACACGGCGGGCTGAACAGGGGAAACAACCCATTAACATTGAGCTTGTAGAGTACGTGCTGGCAGATGACGGTCGTCCCATATCCTCAACCAGGGTTCTTCTTGGTGAGATAGACATTCACGGCAACCTGCTGCAACACTGATAATACACCGATAATAATATTTATCTTGTGCGTGTTTTGTTCACACTCATATCATAGTAAATACGTATCCCCTTCAAATTAAATGGTAATTGATCATAGTGCTCAGAATTTTGAGACACAGATTAATAGTGGTTGTTAAAATCAGTGTAATCTGTGAAATCTGTGTCTGGATTAATCTTGCATTTGACCATACTTTTTGAAGTGGATACGTAAATACCATATTTCACACTTCAAGAGGCTCATTAAATGTCTATAACACAACTGCCAAAAGAATACAACCCGCAGGAGGTCGAACCCAGGTGGATGGGGGAATGGCAAGATTCAATGAACTATTTTGACTGGGACAGCAATAAGCCCCAGTATATTATTGATACACCGCCGCCCTACCCAACAGGCAATTTCCACATAGGCAATGCCCTGAACTGGTGCTATATCGATTTCGTTGCCAGGTATAAACGGATGCGTGGATATAATGTGATGTTCCCACAGGGTTGGGACTGCCACGGCCTGCCTACCGAGGTCAAGGTGGAGGAGATACACAACATCACCAAGAACCAGGTGCCGCGTGCTGAGTTCAGGCGCCTGTGCGAAGAACTGACAGCCGGTAACATAGAGAAGATGCGCGGTACTATGCGCAGGCTGGCCTTCAGCATCGACTGGAGCAATGAGTACATCACCATGAAGCCAGAGTACTACGGCAAGACCCAGCACTCCTTTGTACAGATGTACAATAGCGGCCGGATATACCAGGCAGACCATCCTGTGAACTGGTGCCCCCGCTGCGAGACAGCCATCGCATTTGCCGAAGTGGAATATGATGCCAGGCAGACTACTTTGAACTATTTCCATTTCGATGAGCTGGATGTGGCCACCACCAGGCCCGAATTGCTGGCAGCCTGCGTAGCAGTGGCAGTAAACCCTGACGATAACAGGTACAATAAGTATGTGGGCCAGGAAATTGAGGTGCCCATATTCGGCCATAAGGTAAAGGTGCTGTCTGATTCTGAGGTTGACCCCGTATTCGGTACAGGCGTGGTTATGATATGTACCTTTGGCGATAAGCAGGATGTGAGATGGTGGGCCGAACTGGGGCTGCCGATTCGCAAAGCCATTGACAAACAGGGCATCATGACCTCTATTGCAGGCAAATACGAGGGGATGAACCTAACCGAGTGCAAGGAGGCCATCACCAGGGACATGAAGGATGCAGGCATTATCTATGAACAGGAAAACCTGGACCAGAATGTGGGACTGTGCTGGCGCTGCAAAACGACCATCGAGATACTTTCAGAGCAGCAGTGGTTCGTGAAGATAGATGCTGACGACATCATTTCCAAATCATCTAAGATCAACTGGGTTCCGCCCTATATGGAGATACGGCTCAAGAACTGGACCGGTACAATGGAATGGGACTGGTGCATATCCAGGCAGCGTATCTTTGCCACACCCATCCCGGTGTGGTACTGCAATGAGTGCGGCGAGGTTATGGTGGCAAAAGAGGAATGGCTGCCCCTGGACCCTAACAACTCCCAACCGCCCGACGCCTGTAAGTGCGGCTCTACTTCGTTCTCACCCGAGGAGGACGTGCTGGATACCTGGATGGACTCGTCCATCTCGGCCCTGAACGTAGCTGGCTGGCTGTCCCGTGACGATGTGAGGCTGCCTACCCAGATGAGGCCACAGGGTCATGATATCATCAGGACCTGGGCTTTCTATACTATACTGCGCGCAAGCGCACTAACGGGTCTACCCCCCTGGGACGATATTGTGATAAACGGTATGGTGCTGGGTGAGGACGGGCAGAAGATGAGCAAGAGCCTGGGTAATATCGTGATGCCTGAAAAAGTGGTCAAGGAGTATGGTTCGGATGCCTTCAGGCAGTGGGCAGCCATTGGCGGGTCTACAGGGTCAGATATCGTATTCAGCTGGAAGGATGTAGTAGCTGGAAACCGTTTCCAGCAGAAACTCTGGAGCATTGTCAGGTTCTGCATGCCCCATATTGAGGACTTCCAGCCCGGTGGTGATGTAGAGTACAGGACGATCGACACCTGGCTGCTGAGCAAACTGAACACCCTTATCAAAGAAGCCACTGACAGTATGGATGCATACCAGTTCGACGAGACCATGAAGAATATAAGGGGTTTTGCATGGGAGACCCTGGCAGATAATTATATTGAGCTGATCAAATCCAGGCTGTACGGTGAGGATGTAGATGCCAGGCGTGCGGCACAACAGACCCTGTATTTTACAGTGGATGCCCTGGCAAGGATACTTGCACCTTTCATTCCCTATTTCGCAGAGGAAGTGTTCTCACTTTTGCACCGGCAGAGTGTGCACCAGTCAGGCTGGCCGGATGTGGATGAGTCTGCCATTGACCTGGAGGCAGAGGCTTCAGGCGAACAGGTGAAGGAGATCACGGCCACTATCAGGCGCTTCAAATCTGATAGGGGCATGGCATTGAATGCGCCACTGGGAAGACTCAGGATATACGGGCGCATTGGGGATGTGACCGATATCGCGGGTACGGTAAGTGCTGATATTGAGGTGATGGAGGGGGAGCCTGAGTTCGAGTACAGGGTCAGCGGCGTAAAGCCCAGGATGAGCATTATCGGTCCGAAGTTCAGGGATAAGGCCGGCCCCATCATCGGTGCGCTGAAATCAGCAGACCCTGAGTCCATCGCACAACAGGCAGCAGGCGGGGCCGTTGAACTTGAGGTTAAGGGTGAGACGATTACGCTGGAACCTGCGGCTGTGGAATTTGAGCGTGAGATCATGTCAGAGGGACATGCGGTTGATGTGCTGGAGATCGGGGATGTAATGGTCGTGGTTGAGAGAGCATGACTATCTTATCTTTTTTGTGGCCTTAACTATACTTGCACTTTACCCTGCCACCGCAGCCCGTCAGGGCGGCAGGGTGGCAGCCAGCCTTGAGGAACAGTTACACCTAAACCGAGAGGATATTGACAAATATAAGCCGATTGAGTATTATTCCTGACTTATCATATCCCATACCGTTTTGAAGACCATACTTCTTTCAATATTCTATCGATCATCTTCTTATCAACTACCACATCAAACCTTCTATCCACTACCGGATAATCAAAACCCGCCAATATCCCGGATACCAGCCTGGACTCTCCCCCTGTTAATATAAAAGTAATTTCAGTACCCGATCCGTCAACCATCTTCTTTAGCGCATCTTTCACCTTTTTTACATGATGCTGGATATCTTCATCCCTCAGCCGTTCGAACCTTCTCTGGCTCCAGCCACCTTTGGTATGCTTTCCCTTAACGCTGCTTCTTACTATCTGGTAGTCTGCAAATGATCCGGAATTGTCAGTAATGCCAATAAATGACTCTCCTGCATGAGCAAGGAGAACACAAAGGTTTACCTTTCGATCCATAAGTTCCTGTAATGGTACGGCATCAAACCTGACATCCATTTGCCAGGAAGATACGTCCACTGGTAAAAACGGTGCCACAACTGCCCTTACCATGCCGAGCGTATCATAGAAGACCGCAACCCCTGTAGGAGAAACAATCTTATCGACCAGACCCATAGTTTCATGTCCAGGAGATTCCAATAGTTCATTTCCGTTTTCCAGGTCCGATACTGATTGCCCGGGCTTGAGGTATGCCGTGACCAAGCTATTATCCAGTGCCCGCATGGACCCTATCTGGTAGACATACTTAGCCATGGATTGAATATGGATGGTACTGATATTTCGAAAGGTAACGTCCAGGGATGCATCTTTATTAAGTACTGATATTTTATGTTCCAGAGTCTCTATTTTCTTCTTTGCACTGTTTAGCCCTTCTTCAACAACCTGCTTTTGTGATATTGCTTTACGCGTGGTTTCGTCTTTGGACGCCAGCCGGGCCGAGTTGGATTCGTTTGCAGACCTCAACTGTTCCATCTGTGCTTCCAGTGTTCGGATGTGTTCTTCAAGTTCCTTTTTTCCCAGCAGTTTATCAAACAAATATATATCTCCTGAGTTATTTTATGCAGTTCAACTGTACTGTAAATTTAAAAGTTTTGGGTATTTATCAAACAAACTATTTAATTGATATTATGTGTAAGTTCACTACAAATTAATAACCTATTGCTTATTAATAGTGGTCTATAGCCCTCTTACGACTTAACAGGTTCCATAATTCCATTAATTTCCCAATTTAGTTTTAACACCTTGATGATTGCTCTGAGTGCCCTTCATTAAAAGTTCAAAAGCTGGTTAGGGCTTTTATAACTTGTTATAATGAAAGCAATGAGAAACGGTTCAAATTAAGTATGATAATTCAACTTCAGTAACTATTCTATGGGCGATACTAGGGAACACCGTACAACACTTCGCAATGCTGCACTTCCCGTTCTCTTCATCCGGGAGCAGATCCAGATGTGGGGATTTTAATCCATGTTTGACTTGGATTGTGCGACGTTCCGTCTTCGAAATGTCCCTTGGAAGCACTGCTTTCGGAAATGTGGAATAAACACCTCTTCTTCTGGCATTTCTAGTAAGGTGTCACGATTTATCACAAAGTCGATCAGACATTTATACTCAACTTTTCCAAAAGGTAGAGTAGTATAAATATGAGACTTTTTATTTTCTTCTGGTTGAACCAAATATGCGGCCAAACCAAACATATCTAACCTAAATATTTCAACTCTCTTCATTAAATGATAAACAAAATATCCTACGTCCTCAAACAGTATAAGATTTTG
>Ga0255401_1041_pt1 | contig 20000 bp, 19 predicted proteins | sample ANMaggSSYBR01F13_FD_182110 | JGI IMG/M metagenome (GOLD analysis project Ga0255401, IMG submission 182110) | Sediment cell enrichment communities from methane seep in Santa Monica Basin, California, United Staets - ANME aggregate JGI... | ecosystem: Environmental > Aquatic > Marine > Cold seeps >...
TCTAAATAATGATTCACTGCCTGACGGGTCTGCGGTGAGGAGCCAGATACAGGACATCATTCCCCAGGTATATTCAACTACTCTTGCCACTGGAATTGACAGGCAAGTGACAACTATACCTGGGGATCATGACGGGTATGAGAGTAGTCACTCGATAGATAGCTGGGGTGAGCCTGATAGTATGAGCCAGGTGGGAACTGTTTCGAGGGATGCATATGTTCCTGGAAATCTTTATGGTGAGATATGGGAAGCTACATGGACCAGGGAGCATGTATGGCGGCATTATTATTGGGTGGAATATGGCTGTATTAAGAATGGTGTTCCTAGTATATGTCAACGTCTCGAGCATAACGATAAGACGACTATTGATACCAGGGAGGATAGAGTAACTGTTACACTGAATGCAAAGGAGAATTCGAAGACCTTTATCCCGTTGAATTATGCCGGAACCACCATTTCCACAGACAATGATATTGACGACGCATATACTTCGAAGTATGTGGATTATGTGGCCATACATACTGACACCGGCTTAAAGGAAGCATATGACAGCTATAAGAGCGATACCTTTGACCCCAACGTGGAGTCAAATGTTAAGAACATGGGATTTGATGGCGATAATTATAATCCTGGGACTTTTGATGTGATTGCACCGGGGTGGCTGGCAAAAGAGGCACATGATGCAGTGGATGAGATCACCGGGCAGATACGAAGTGATGTGCACCTGAGCCCGGACATTAATTATATGGAGTATCCTAATCCTGCTGATGCCATGCAGGCAACTGCTATTGAACTTACGAACAAGATCAAGGCGAACCAGAGCAGGTATGTGGATAAGGCAAGGTATCATGATGGTAGTAAGTATTCCAGCTGCAGTGCCAAAACCATCAGCCAGGTGCGGGAGTGGTATGTGGATGAAGTTCTGTACCAGGTGAATAAGCAGTATATGGCTGCGGCTGAGAACATTGATGTGCAGATAGATGACAAGTTCAATGAATCGGCAGACGATGTGCGGGAAGCTAATAAGAACGGTGCCAGTCTGTTAAAGTCTGCGCTATGTTTTCCTATTGGGCTGACCATGAGGGCAGAGCATGTGATGGACGATGGGACGAAGTATGATGTGGATGATATTGCTTACTGGGAGGAGAATGTGACGCTAGGTGTGGATATGGTGCCGGATTATCTGTTTGCTGAAGGCAATGATGGTGGTAAGGAATTGACAAATCTGGGTGTGAGAAATATTTGTCTGATGGGCCCAAACGGTGTGCCTGTGCTGCCACCACCCAATTATGTGGTGCATTTCAATAGCTGGATGATCAATGTGGAGGGGCGGATAGATGGATTTACGCTGTTTGATGCTGATAATGAGTGTCATCCAAATCCTATATTCGGGCATGAGGCGCAGGTGTATAGACGTGAGAAACACACAGTATATGATCCAATTAGTTCTACTTTATTAGGAAAAAATACACCGATTGAATTTAGTTTTACAACTGGAACATTTATTTTCGTTCCCCCCGGCGTAAAAGGGATTGGGGATGGATTAGGTGGAACTACTGAATCATCATTAGAATATGGTAACATTTTAGGGAAGTGATATTTTGAAAAAAATTGTTTGTTTTTTAATTTGTATAATCCTAATTGGATTAAACCAAGATGTATTGGCTGAGCCTGAAGAAAATGAGTATGGAATTGTTAATGCATGGTATAATGGACAAGAAGCAACAGTGAGAAATGTCCAGTTAAAAATTGGAGAACCAGTAGAAATAAAAGTTGAAGTTATGTCAAAAATTGATGGCCATGTTAATGTTGAATTAGAAAGCCCACTTAAAACAAAATCATATGAAGTGGTATCAGGTCCAAGTTTGATTGATGAAAGTATTGATAATTTATTTATTAAATCTGGATGGAATGAAACTTATATATGGATTATTAAACCAACTGGTGAGTGGACTAATGGTAATGCGCCTATTAATCTGTTTGTGCAGTTCACTAAAGCCTATGATGAATATGAGCATGTAGAATTCACCATCGCCAACCCCTACATCCTTGACGAGCAGTACTCAGGCCCCGCCCCCACTCGCACCGCCACCGACCCCTCGTCCACTGACCAGCCCCCATCCCAGGGGTCCCCAGGGTTCGGGGTGGCGGGTGCGCTGCTTGGGATTGCGCTTGTGCTGATGGCAAGACGGAACTGAATCAATGGTGATTCCGGGTACCTTGCCGATGGCTGCGGCAGGGAACATTCGGTAGACGATGTGTGGGATGCTAATAACAACGGTGCCAGTCTGTTAAAGTCTGCGCTGTGTTTTCCTATTGGGCTGACAATGAGGGCAGAGCATGTGCGAGACAATGTGTCAAAGTATGATGTGGATGATATTGCTTACTGGGAGGAGAATGTGACGCTGGGTGTGCAGAATGTTTGCTTTTTTAGGTCTACTGGTGTGCCTGTACTACCGCAGCTGACAGCACACTCCACTCTTCACCCACCGCTGCAACATTTGCTAGAAAAATATGAGGTAGCACTTTGCAGCAATAACTATTTTAATAGATTCGAACATAAACAGGGTTACAAGAAAATCCTCACATCAGTAGTATTTACTTGAGCACATAATCTTATAGGTTATATCCCATCTTCGTCAGTTTAATTGTTTAATTAACCGTTTCATTTGCCTAAAAAACTACTCGTGGGTCTTAATGCTAGCGTTTTTCCCAAATGTAGAGTGTGAAAATTTATTTTTTTCTAGGAACAGATCCTCTGCACAAAATATTTATATATACTCCTTCATATTATTATGTACTTCAGAGCATTAGAAAAAAAACCAATAGCAAGTGATTGAATAGATTAAAATGTAGAATAGACTCAAAAAATATAGTATTTTGCTGCTATCGATTTTATTTTAAACTGGCGAAGATTGGTTATATACTAATGTAAAGTTAAATAATACTAATAACAGCCAATCCTGACCCCAATAAGGAGATGAAAAAATAAAATCAGTAATACTTGCTGGCGGCTCCGGCACCCGTCTGTGGCCTTTAAGCAGGGAACTTTACCCAAAACAATTCTTAAAATTCTCAGGCACTTCATTATTCCAGGATACCATGCGCAGGTGCCTTAAAATATCTGACATCTCTGAAATATTTGTTGTCACCAGTGAAAAACAAAAGTTCTTTGTGTACGGGCAGATCGAAGAACTTGAACTTGATCTTCTAAAAGAAAACATCCTTCTGGAACCCGATGGAAAAAATACACTCCCAGCCATCAGTTTTGGAATGCGTGAGATTGAAAAGATACATGGCAGTTCCGCTGTCGGCGTATTCTCTTCAGACCATATCCTGGATGTCGATGCCATGGAGACCATAGCAAGTGCAGAAAAGCTGACAGACCACCATCTTGTCACATTCGGAATTGTACCTGAATCCCCACATACCGGTTATGGCTATATTAAACCCGGGCGTGTACTTGATGTGGGATATGAGGTCTCAGAGTTTAAGGAGAAACCGGGTTCGGATGATGCAAGGCGGTATGTCGGGAACAGCTATCTATGGAACAGCGGCATGTTCTTATTTGGCACTGAACTGTTCATATCAGAACTTCAACTACATGCACCGCAATTGTGGGATGAGTTCTTTAATTCGGACCGGGACATTAAAGATGTCTACCATAACATCCCGGCTATATCAGTAGATTACGGTCTGATGGAAAAATCTAATCATGTTGCTGTTGTCAGGCTGGATAATAAGTGGGGGGATCTCGGGAACTTCGATGCTATGTATGCTGAGTTTGATAAGGATGAACTGGGCAATGTGGTTTATTATTGTGTTAACGCATCCATCGATTCAAAGAGGAATCTTATTTTTTCATCAAAGAATAAGGCCGTCTCACTGGTTGATGTTGATGATATGGTTGTAGTGGATACCAGGGATGCCTTGCTGGTATGCCCAAGGAGCAGCAGCCAGAAGGTTAAGGATGTGGTGTCCCGCCTGAAAGAGCAGGGTGATGAGCGGGCAGATATTCACCAGACAGTGTACAGGCCGTGGGGTACTTATACTGTGCTTGAGAGTTCAGAGAAGCATAAGATCAAGAATATCAGGGTGATGCCGGGTAAGAGGTTGAGTCTGCAGCTTCATAAACACAGGAGTGAGCACTGGGTGGTTGTGAAGGGCAGGGCGTGTGTTGAGGTTGATGGGGAACAGATGTGTCTGGGTGGGGGGGAGAGTACTTATATTAGTGCTGGTGTAAAGCATAGGTTGTTTAATCCGGGGGAGGAGGCACTGGAGATCATTGAGGTGCAGTTGGGTGAGTATGTGGGTGAGGATGATATTGAGAGGTTCGATGATGAGTATGGACGAGTTTGATTGGATTGAAACAAATTACACAAATTTTACTAGACTGTTTGGAAAGACTTATCATCTTAAACTTTGGACATTACTATCATGAAAGGATTGATACCCGCCGCTGGAAGCGGCACGCGTCTTGGCCCGTTTACCCATGCAATGCCAAAAGAATTACTTCCTGTGGGTGATAAAGCAGTGATTGAACATGTGGTAGAAGCGTTTGTGACCGCTGGAATCAAAGATATCACAATTGTTGTGAGCCCTAAAAAACACGGGCTTTCCGATTACTTTGGTTCTGGGAAGCGGTTTGGTGTGAAACTGACCTATGTGGTCCAGGATGAGCGGCTGGGGCTTGCGGATGCTGTCGCTGCAGGGGAGCATGTAATCAATGGGTCTTCTTTTGCGGTAGTGCTTGGGGATAATTTTTTCTCACCCGATACGGTACTGCGTGATCTCAAGGAGTTCCATGAGGCAAACAATGCGGACGCTACGATTGGCGTGGTGGAAGTGACCGATGTTACACGTCACGGGATTATCAAGCCTGATGGGATCTATGTCGTTGACCTTGTAGAAAAACCGGAACCTTCGGATGCACCGAGTAATCTGGGGATTGCTGGTATGTATATTTTCGAATCTGGCATCTTTGAGGCGATACATGATACCAAACCCGGATTTAAGGGTGAGTACCAGCTTACAGATTCGACCAAGTTATTGGTTGATAAAGGAGCAAAGGTTGTGTACAAACACATTTTGGGTATCCATATTGATGTTGGGACACCGGAGGATCTGATGCGAGCGAATGAGTTTTTTTTAAGAGAGACTAAACAATCAAATAATAAATGAGCCATTACAAAATCAAGTAGATTAATTCTGAATACTTTAAAGACTTATTAGAAAGAAAACAGGTGAATATAAAAATGAAAGCACTGGTGACCGGATGCGCAGGATTCATAGGTTCAACTTTGACAGAACGTTTGCTAGAAGATGGTTTTTATGTGTTTGGAATCGATTCTTTTACTGATTATTATTCAAGGGCATACAAAGAATCAAATTTGGAATGTTCATTAGAAAATGAAAGATTCACTCTTACAGAGAGAGATGTTTTGTCAATCGATACACTTCCGGATGTGGATTATGTATTTCATCAGGCTGCACAGGCAGAGGGTGAGGAAAAGTTGGGATTGAGACATTGAGATATATACGAGGGATAATATTCGGGCGACACAATGGTTATTAGAATACTATAACGATAAACAAATAAAGAAATTTGTATATGCTTCGTCATCTTCTGTGTATGGGGATGTAGAACCTGTATGTCGGCGATTTTAGTAACTATGTTTGAACCTCACTTCAACACTTGCAACAAAAATACGAAAACCCACATCCTGCAAGTCAATTTTGTTATAAAAACAAGTTGATTTTCTGTTCAAAAAATTCAATTATGTCATTCATGCAATACTCCTTTATTGAGCCTGTGCCTATTGCAATCGGTTTCACCACACATAAATAATTATTCATATCGCAATATAACTTTATCTTCGAAGAGACTCAACATCGAACGGCTTAAGGATCTTTTCAATGTCCTTTGAAATATGCGTCCATCTGTATATTTTTGAACGTATAGGAAAGTATAAACGCATTTGTTTATCTTGCTATTGAAATTAGATACATGATGAGAAAAACATCACATTTCTATTTTGCCCCGAAGGAGCTTTCTTGAACATCCAGAAGTAAACCTTCATCCAATTCACATTCTTTTACTTTGCTAAATCCACAATCATATAACCGCTTAGGTAATGACTTGAAGTCATACATCTAGTGATGTCGTTTACACATCAATTTTTCAAAAGCGTTAAGTTATAGTTTTAACATTATCACATAGTAAGTCCATCCCTTTACTCCTATCAAATTTCTCAACAAAATATGGATAATGCAAACGTATATTTTCTACATACTCCTTCGAGCCTAAAACCTTCCTTAACGCATCACTCAGCGTATCTAATTCGTTCCAACTCACAACCACGCCTATACCATGCATCTTCACTAGCTCAGACACTGCAGAGCCTGCATCAGAAAGCACCAATATCGGCAATTCACACCCTATATATTCATAAACCTTAGCACCGATTGCATGTCCTGACTGCGGATCATTTTTCTGCATCGAATAAAGCGCAACATCACCTGTAAGCAGCAATTCAAGAACTTCTCGATGGTCTTTCTGTCCAACCAGAAAAACAACATCTTCCATGTCCATTTCCTTCACAGTCTTCTCTATCGGTTTTTTGCGTTCCCCATCACCAATTATTATGTATCTGGCATCATATCCATCTTTTAGTAGACTTTTCAGTGGTTCAAGTAAAACTTCAGGCATGTAATATAGCATGTTCAAATCCCCAACATACACAACGAACACAGAATCTTCAGAAAATGATATGGCATTCTTCGTTAGCACTTTTTTTCTATCAAAATTCTCTTTGACTTCGTTTAGTTCCTGGACATCTATTCCATTCGGAACATGTATCACATTTCTATTTATATTGAGTAATTTTTCCTGTAATAGTTCGTTTACAGTGCTTACCAATGACGCGCGCTTTAAGGAATGGGATAACAATGATGATATGTACTTGTTCGCAACTTTCAGTGGATATCTGGTGTAAAACTTTTTTGTTTCTGCGATACTATCTATAACGCTTGTTAAATCATCTCGGTAATCGATTATGTAAGGTTTATTAAGAATCTTTGAAGCTGTGTACGAAGCTATTGCAGGTGCGAATGGAGGGGTTGTTGCCAGTATTATATCAGGGTTGTATTTAACAATTTCTTTTAGAGAGATGCAAATCCAGATGATCAGCGTTAGTGGATTTAAACTCTGAGGCATGAAAACGAAGGCAGGTAAGATTTTTCTTGTGTGCCTGATTACTTCGGCATTTTCCTGTTTGGTTACACCTTTTTCATGTTCGCATTCATACATAGGGTTGAATGTGATGACCCTTATATCCTCGATATCTTTGTAGGTGAACCTTTTAACCATCTGGGAGATACGCACGCTTGCTGCGTTTGCTTCAGGTGGGTAATAAGTGGTTAGTACTAATAGTTTCATGATATCCATGTTTTAATATAATGGATTGTTGCGAGTAATGAACCGATTGTCAGCTTAAAGGGTATCATTCCTTCCTATTATCTCACCATCCTTGTAAATTACCTTATATTTTGGATTTTTAAGTTCTTCTTTCAATAATTCCGGATAGTCTCCAAACCGCTCTTTATTATAAGGCACTAAGGACTTGCAAAATATTTTGTTCATATGATATCTCGCGGCTTCATCAAAATTATCAATGTCCCAGTCTTTTTTAATCCGATATGCAACGTAATCATCCAACGTCGGAAATTTATTATAGTTTCCCAATTCACGCCATTTTATCCAAAACTTTCTGAATAGTATCCTCTCTGCACTCTTCAAACTGCTCATGTGGAATACATGATATTGTTTCTTAAAGATATATTCATAGCTCGATTTGTAGTAAAGTGGAATGTGGAGAGATTCAAACCCTTCCTTAGTCACATACCTCAGAGCATCCGAATATGTATGTGATCTACTTTGAATATTCAGCATTCCATCCCGTATCTGATGAAAAATATCCCCTTCTAAATTTATAGCAGGAAGAGAAATTGCATAATATATATTCGGGTTTAAACTGAGAATTTCTTTCTTTAAATCCATAATAGACTTCTTTGCAATATAATCTCCCTCCCACCATAAAACCCACCGAAAATTCGTGTTCTTTAAAGTCGTGTTAGCATGTTCAGCATGTTCCCCTGCAGTCCCAGTAGCTTGGTCTGGTTCGTAATGAATCAGTTTCAAGTTAAGATTGTATTTGGCTGCAACTTTTTCAATTATTTCGGGCGTTTTATCAGTAGATACATCCACAATTACAATCTCATCTGCAAAATCCTTTATTGAGATTAAATTAAGTCCAATCCACTCCTCCTCATTTTTGACTGTTATTCTAACACTTATACCGTTTTTTCTTGATGGTTTTGGAATTAATCCAATATAAGGCAGATAACATAGAGCATGCCCCACAGCTACTTTTGCTGTTGTTTTTGCGGCTAAGATGCCTTTTGTTTTTAAATGTTGGTACTCCATTTTTAACATCAACAATTTAGGGTAATGTGAGATATTCATATTAAACCTTATGGCGTTTGAACCCGGTTGTATCCCATCTTCGCCAGTTTAAAATAAAATCGATAGCAGCAAAACACTACATTTTTGGAGTCTGTTCTACATTCTGATTTATTCAAGCACTTGCTATTGGTTTTTTTTCTAATGCTTTGAAGCACATATTAATTTGAAGGAGTATATATAAATATTTTCTGCAGAGGGTCTGTACCTAGAAAAAATAAATTTACACACTCTAAATTTGGGAAAAACGCTAGCATTAAGACATATGAGTAGTTTTTTAAGCAAATGAAACGGTTAATTAAACCATTAAACTGAAGAACATGGGTTATATAACACAAGAATAACAAAATAAGGTAATGTCAATGGAAAACGATAAATATCTAAACGAGTCGCTGAAAAAAATAGTGAAAGGTGCCGGGATAAGTTTTACGGGAACTGTGATTGGAACTGCGTTTGGCTATTTAGCGAGAATGATTATCGGGAGATTTTTAGGTCCATCAGAGTATGGCATAGTTTCTATCGGTTTTGTAGTGATGACAATAGCTGCAACCCTTTCTTTGGTCGGATTAAATGCTGGTATTCAAAGATATGTTTCTTTTTACAAAGGAAAAGGAGACGAGAGAAGGATAAAAGGCACGATTATAGGTGCTCTGAAAATAAGCTTTCCTTTAAGTCTTATTTTGACTTTTCTCATCTTCCTTGGAGCTGGTTGGATTTCCATTCATGTTTTTCATGAGCCAAATTTAACGCCAGTTCTGAGAATTTTTGCAATTGGTATTCCTTTCTGGGTATTAACAACCATTTTCAATTCAGGATCGGTTGGTTTTCAGGAAATAAAATATAAAGTTTATACTATATTCATATTTAAAGATACATTTAAATTAATAGCGATAGTCACACTTCTTGCTTTAGGATATGGTATCTTGGGTGCAAGTGTTGGTTGGGTTATTGCTATAATTTTATCATCATTTCTTGCTTTTTATTTTCTTGAGCATAAAGTATTTCCTATTTTAAATTCCAGAGTAAAGTCGATTTCTGTGGATAAAGAGCTTTTATTATTTTCTTTCCCATTAATTTTCGCCGGATTAGCGGCATTAATCACAAGTTATACAGATACGCTTATGCTCGGATACTTTTGCACATCCTCTGAAGTGGGAGTATACAATGCGGCTATGCCAACAGCAAGCTTATTATTGATAATTAGTGGATCATTTACAGTTATCTTTATGCCGGTTGTCTCTGAGTTACATGCGAGGGGTATGGAAAACGAATTAAAAAAATCTTATAGTTCAGTTACAAAATGGGTTTTCTCTCTTGTTTTGCCAGCTTTTATCCTGATAGCATTTTTTTCTGATTCTATCATGTGTCTAATGTTTGGCTCTGAGTACATTGTCGGTGCAACAGCATTGAGGGTCTTAGCATTTGGATACTTCATCTTTTCTTTGTTTAGTCTTGCATCATCACTTCTTCAAAGTTATGGAAAGACTGGAATAGTCATGAAATGCAGCTTTATTGGAGCTGGTGCCAATATAATCTTGAACTTTTTGCTTATCCCGGTTTATGGTGTGAATGGGGCAGCTATAGCAACTACGGTTTCACTCGTTTTATTGGGCATTCTCTACTTTCTCTTTATTTACCGGATAAAAAAAATACAACCAATTAAGTTGAGTTATGCAAAACCATTGTTTGCATCTTTAATAGCTCTTTTAGTTATTTATGTGATGATAAAATATATGGGGTATCTTTCACTTTCTTTGCTGATGTGTGCATTCTTCGTTTTTCTAATTCTTTATTTCGTCTTGCTTTTGATTTTCAGGAGTTTTGAAGAAGAAGATTTGATTATTATGCAAGCGATAGACGAAAGGTTTGGAATTAAATCAAATCGGATATGTGATATAATTAAGAGGTTTTTATGATAAATAATTCTCTAAAACCCAAAAACCATGTTAAATATTTAATTATCATACAGTTACTTTATGCTTGTAGGTTTCAATTATTTTATTGAAAAATTCTTCATGTAGTTCATTCCATTCCTTTGTTGCATCAATTACTGGTATGTCAAGTGATTTTGCAATCATCAGAAAACTTTTTCTCCTAATCTTAAGGTAGTCCATGGTATCTATCTCTTCTCTTCGACTGTCAATCCCTTCTTTGGTATCATCCTTTCGTAGATTTGAGACATCTTCCGGAATGTCAAGTATAAATGATAAATCAGGTTTCGGAACCGATTTCAACAAAATTCTGGATGCTCTTTCATTATACAAACCATTGTACATAAGCATTATAATTAAATCATAAGTATATTTATCACAGAATAATGTTTTGCCAACAAGTCTTGGAAACCACATTTTAGTCATATAAATATAAATAAAATCAAGAATTACTATGTAATTCCATATTTTTTTCATGATTTTGCTTTTCGCATAATCCTTTTTTCTCCAACCTTTCAAAACAAATAAAACGCCCATCAAGGGATAAGAGATTTTTGGTGACCAGAGATTCGAAACATATTGGCTTGGTATACTCATATCTTTGAATCTCATAGTCAATTCAGTTGCATTTGTGGTCTTCCCAGTACCATCGATGCCAGAAAAACAAATAAGCATCCTTTTTTTGCGTGCAGTAACGACTAATTTTATGCGTTCAATTATAATTCTAAAAGGTTTAAAAATGTTTTGGGCGATCTCTATAAACTCGGAATTTCTTATATTAATAAGCAATTCACAGGTATGCCAATACGAAAGGAAATATTTTGGAGTTAACGGCAATTTCAACTGTCTTGTTTCTTTTTCTGCTGAAAATTTAAATATTCTTAATTCTCCGTAAGCCCTTTCAGAAATAGGGATCAGCGGTGAACCTATCTCCGTATCAAATAAACTCTTATATATAATGTTTGTTACATAAATGGACTGTAACAATGGTGTGTACCACAGCTTTTTAACACCCTCCCTCATATAATTTAAGTCGCGGCAGTTTTCTAATAAATAAGCTATATGCAGTATGGTGCCTAATGGAATTTGTTTCTTCTTGATCATACGCAATAGGCAGATGATTAAATCGTTCTCAATAGATGGTACATACAAACCATTTATTTTTCTCTTATTGCGTAGGATTCTCATTTTTTCTTCATCAACAATATAATGATATTTTTTAAATTCTTCTTCAGTTTGTAGACTGATTAAAACTACCTCGTCTTTACTGTTTGATTTGACAAAATTGTACTTTTCGTATGGAAAAAGAGGAACGAAATATCCTAAGTCCTCTAACACTTTTCCTGCTTTTTCGATGTCTACGTCCGGCACAATTGTGTCAACATCTGTAGTATCACACTGTGTTTCTATTGCTTTAAATAAAAAAACAAAATCGATACCATTCTCTTCAAAAGCTTTGGATACGTTTCGAAGCTCAGAAATCGAAAATTCCATATATCTTGCTTTCCTGCGTACCTGATCTATTTCTTCGGATTTATATTTAGAATCGAGTTCTGAACCAATCTTGTTATAAAGTGAAAAACATAGTTTGTTACTAATTATAAAGTCCACAGGAAGAGTCTTTGGGAGCTGATATTCAGTTTTATTAGGGTTAAAAATATCTATTATCTTGCATTCTTCCGCAGTTAAAGATAGTTCAGCCATTTAGAACACCTTCGTAGAGTTCCTTCATTCTTAAAGCTGTTTTTTCATATGAAAAATCATTTAGAATTTTATTTCTTGCATTCACACTCAGTTTTTCAATTTTTTCTTTTGATAAATTGTACAATATGTCATCAACCTTTCTAAAATCTCCTAAAGGCATGACATATCCATCGTATTTATCTTTGATGATCCAGGGTATAGAGAACACGTTCGGAGCAATAACAGGGGTGCCGCAAGACATGGCTTCAAGCATCGTGATTGGTGGATCAATAACAAACACATGCTTATACGACTTTAATTTTGTATCAAAGGGTAATATAAATGCATCTGCCGCATTATACAACATATTTTTCTCCAGTTCATTTAACACACCCTTCCTTAATATTACATTTTCTCTATGTAATAAATGGTTATTCTGCCAGTATGAATCGATGAGGTTTGCTGCTATTACCAGTGAATTACCCGGATCTCTTAAAAGCTTGGTTTCACTCATAAACTCAGAAGAGAATCTTACTTCACTCAGATTCCCCATGTACAAAAGTATGAACTTATCTTCAGGTAAATTGAAGTATCTTCGTGAATTTATTTTGTCCCCTGGTTTAAAAAGGTCGGTATTTATTGGTGGATTCACGTTCTGGAAATTATTTATGCCCAAATCAGCAAACCATTCAGTTTCGATAGACGTTGTAACGTACCGGTCAATCGTCTGTGGCACACGAAGCCGCTTTAGAATATTTAGATGTGGATTGCCGAAAAACTGTGCAACCACTGGTTTTCCTATTCTTTTTGCATAGAAGGAGAACACAGGAAAATGGGTGGTGAACAGGTGGATTATGTCTATTCTTTTTCTCTTATTAATGGAACTAATTAGCCTGATCATGGAGGCATCGAGCAATGGGTCATAACCCTTTGTGTAGGTGGTAAGGCGTGTGACATTGGCATATTCTACATCGTTTAGTTTCTCACATTCTTTTTTAGCAGAGGAAACAACAGATATATCTAAATCAGTGTGCTTCTTCAGTGCATCCATTATGTTTCTCGAAATTACTTTCCGCCCCTCATTCCATGGTGGATATATGCCGTAGCCAACGAAACAAATGTGTGTCATAGTTTTCGGTCCCTATATTCACATATGTATTTTCATATCGCGTTTTATCTTACTGCACTTCACAGATATCACACACTTGATTCCTAAATATGTGTCATTTTTGCGCATTCCTCTGTAATAATCTATGACATGTAAAAGAAATTGTGAAGCGAATTTTAAGATAATAGTAAATATCTTTTAACTTTTCAAATAGTAGTTTTGGAATCACTTATATTCATTCCCCCCTTCCTCATAATTACCCTAATTTGATATGCTCTGATAATACTAGATAAATATTTTTCATATAATGTTCCATGTGCTATGCTCATTATTTTTTCAAATATAGTTGGTTTGTACTTTCGTTTTTCTGAAAACTCTATATTTCTTACCAGTATCTCTAAATTTATATTAGGACAGTAGCGATGGTGCATATGGATTTTTTCAAACATATCGAGACCTCGAGCGTTCCAATATGTTTTATGTAACCAATGATAAGAACCAATATTTGAGAAGTGTGGCACAACAATCTCCACAATTCCGCCTATTTTTAAAACTCTATGAATTTCTTCTACTATAGTCATCACATCTTCCACGTGCTCTAAAAAATGAAAAGAAAATATTTCATCTACAGAATTATCTTTTAAAGGTATGCCATATTTTCCAACATCGCCTACGATATCTATATCACTTGATGTTATTATATCCATTCCAATAAAACCTTTCTTTTTGTTATTACCACACCCTATATCCAGTTTTACTTTCCTCATAAAAACACCACTCATTTTGCATAAGTATCTGGATCATTAGGTTCAAAAACCATGTTACTCACCACTATCAAATACATCTTACTTCTGCCAACATTCTCTAACCCATGTCGTATTTTTGGAGGTATTTTAACTATCGTTGGATCTTCGCTAGACAAAGTTAAATCTGTTCTCTCTTTAGATGTGATGTCTTCTAAAAACAATTTTGCAGTTCCTTTAACCACACAAAACCATTCTACCTTTTTATTGTGGTAGTGCCCCCCTCTTACAGCCCCGGGTTCAGAAGTAGAAAAATAAATTTGTTGTATACTTTCGTTTATTTCATCCCCCTTTAGTATTTCCAATAGGAGTCCCCTTTCATCCTCATGTTTTTCCAGACTCCTTATTTCTACATTCATTTTACAATCACCTTCTTTTTAAATTCAATCTCCTTTTCTTTCATAGATATGATCCCCTTTGCGATACTGGGCATTTTCCGATCCAACGCATTCTCGACCTTAGAACAGTCTAATGAAACATTTTCAGGACGATTTGCAGACAAAGAATGTTTTTTTGTGAGATTTTCTAAAGTGATAGGTTCTATCAAATTTCCATTCAAACCAAAGATTTCTGCAATCTTTAAAGCAAAATTATATTTTGACATAGAGTCAGAACTTGCAACGTTATATATTCCATTTAAATTATGTTCTAACATTTCACTTAGAATCCTTGCTAAATCATTTGTAAATAGGATGGAACTTATTTGATCGCTAAGAAGAGATATTCTTTTATCTTCACTTAATGAATTGAGAATCCATGGTGCAAAGCTCAATTTATTCAGATCCCACCCATATAGGCTTGTTCTAATGCTTATAAAATCATCATAATTTTTTTTAATCAATTCTTCTCCCTGCAACTTAGTTTTGGCATAAACAGATAATGGATTCAACTTATCAGATTCTGAATAATTCCCTATTTTCCCATCAAAAATGTAATCCGTGCATATATACACCAGTTTAGCTGTGCAGTCTTTTGCGATTCTTAATATATTCTCTGTTCCTTCTACATTGATCTTGTACGCCATTTCTGGATTTTTTTCACAAAGTTCCAAATCTGTTAATGCGGCAGTATGTATAATCACATCTGGTGATCTATTTTCTATGTCTTTAAGCGAATTAATATCACAAATGTCAATATTTACCGATGAAAAATTATTGTTTTTAATGCCAATGTAGTTATGGTGATAACCACTAATTATTTCATTTTTTTTAATCAATTCGAAAGACAAAGCACACCCTAACAAGCCACTACCACCAGTTATGAATATTTTCATTTAGACCCACCCATCTTGTTTAAGTAAGGACACGATTTCGTCTTCATTAAGCATTTTAGTATTATTTGAAGCATACTCTTTTAAATCACTCATTAAATGTGGTTTTTCTAATTTCCCGAAAGGATGAATAACATAATGCGTTTCTGTCTCAACTGCTCTTCGCATCTCTTCTTCGGAAACTAGTACTTCATGAATCTTCTCCCCTGGTCGGATACCAACATCTTTTATTTGATAATCTTCGTTTTTAGTTATAGCTTTGCTCATCACTTTTGCCAATTCTGTGATATAACATGCTGGCATCTTTTTAACGAATAATTGCCCTGTTTCACCCTCAATTGTGGCTTTAAAAACTAAATCAACCGCTTCTTCCAATCTCAGTAAAAACCTTGTCATCTCATAACTGGTTATCGGCAAAAATTTTCCTTCTTCTATTCGTTGTTTAAAGAAGGGTATAACGCTCCCTCTACTTCCTATAACATTTCCATATCGTACACAAATAAATTTTGTATTCCATTTTTCATTGGTCCCATTAAGCATTATCCGCTCCTGAATTGCTTTGGTCATGCCCATGGCATTGATTGGTTTTACTGCCTTATCCGTGCTTACCGCAACTACTACATCAACATCATTTTCTATTGCGGCTCGTCTTACATTTTCAGCACCGAGAATATTTGTTTTTACAGCCTCAAAAGGGTGAAATTCACAATTTGGGACCTGCTTTAAAGCTGCGGCGTGATATACAACATCGATATTTTTTGTTGCTTCATAAATTCTAGCATAATCTCGCACATCCCCAATGATAAATTCTATAAGGTCATTCTGCCCTTCAAACTCGTTCTGCATGTCATACTGTTTCTTTTCGTCTCGGCTGAATATTACGATTCTGTTCGGTTTCACGGTTTCTATCAACTGAGAGACGATCTGATGACCAAAACTACCTGTACCGCCAGTTATCAGTATATTTTTATCTTTCATTTATAGCACTCCATAAGTTTGAGATACATTTGTTCCATCTTTCCCATCTGCCGGTTCCAATTTTCATTACTTTCCACATACTGTTTATTAAACTTGTAGAAGTTTTCTTTTATTGTGGGGTTGAGGATGCATGATTTTATAATCTCCACTGTTCTTTTAATGTCGTTTCTATCTTCTACTAAAAATCCATTTTTTCCGTCGATTATTCTATTTTTGTAGCCCCTACAATTGGTTCCTAACACAATACATCCACATGCCATCGCTTCCGCAATTACTGGCGAGCCGTTATCTTCTTCAAGCAAATTTATTGATAGATCAGCAACATTGTAATATATCGGAATCTGCTTGCTATCAACATGGTTTTCAACAATAACATTTCTTGTGAGATCTAATTGTTCGATTAATTCACTTAATTTACGATAGTAGCTATCAGAACAACCGTATTTAAAAAAGATTAATTTGACTGAGGAAAAATCGTTGCTTAATTCTTTTAGAACATTTAATACTTGCTCAATTCCATAAAACGGATCAACTGCACGTGTATAGACTATCACAAAATCTCCCGATTTAATATTTAGTCTTTTTTTTAATTCGACTGTTTCATCTAAATAATTTCGATTGAATATAGATAGATCAACACCCCATAACAACGTTTTAATTTTTTCTTTTTTAATATTATATTCCTTTGCTAAAATGTATTTAGTATCTTCGACTTCGGTTAACACCAGATCCGCCTTTTTGTAGGCATGTTTTTCTAATAATCTATGCAATCCTTTCGAGTTTTTTATATGCGAAGGCCCCCATTCATTCAGAATGAAAGGTGTTTCCTTGATGGCTGGTGCATAGATGCCGTAACCGGCAGGCTCATGGGCATGAACTATATCCGGTTTAATTTTATGTATAATCCTATTTATCTTAATCAGGTGGATTGGAAAGCCAAAGTTTACAAGAAAGCCATATTTTGCACGATGAATCGGTAACTCATGTTGAGTTACATTTAGATGTAAAAGTTTCTTATCTACGGGATTACGAGTAATAATATCTACTTTCCATCCATGTTCTGCAAAGTGATTTAGCCAATTTCTCATATAGTGTGATATTGGATCTCCCAAATAACAAACTGTTTTCATCCTTACACCTCTTTAATAATAAACTTCCACTTCCCTGCTTTGGTTGTCTCTATTTCATCCACCAATTCAATAACAATCTGCATTGATTCAGTCCTCTTTAGTATCAACTCTTTTATTCTATTCAAATCATCATTGATAATTTTGTTTTTGTTGTTGGGAACGATTCTAACCACTACTTTATCTAGTTCATTTTGAATTATCTGAAATTGCTTAACCCAAGAGAATTCCCAAAATATATGCGAGAAGAATTCTCCATGAATTTTAGTTCCACCTGGCGTGTATATGTAATCACTGACACGACCAATAATCTTCTCTAGCAACGGTGTATCTCTTCCACAGTCACATCTTACCCCCGATAGAATTCCCAAATCTCCCGTATCATACCTTAGAAAAGGCATCGCATAATTATATAAACTTGTTGCTATAATTTTTCCTTCTTTGCCCCCCTCTAATTGATTTCCATCTCCGTCTACAACTTCTGTAATTGATCTTATCATATCAATGTGAAGTCCTTTGTGTACATCGCATTCATAAGCACTTATGCCGCCGTCATTCAGCCCATATTGATCGAATACATGGCAGTTAAACACATTTCCAATCAGTTCTCTTTGATAATCAAACAATACTTCTGCAGTTGCAAATACGCCTTTTGGGTTAAAATCAATCTTCAATTTTTTGTCTTTGATGTGTTTTGCAAACAAATATGTCGAAGAGGCATAGCCACTTAAAAATCTTGGTTTGAATTTATTTAATGCAATTACGATTTTATCCATGTATTTTTCATTTAGATCAAAAGCAGAGAAATTGTTTGTATTCATTACAAATGCTTTCATATTATCTATTAGCTTAGAGCCCGTTGAAGGTGTAAGAGAAGAACCTGCTATGACTGCCACTTTATCACCCAACTTATACCCTGCATATCCCCAATTTGCGTACAGTATCGCAAACCCTAAACTTTTGTCGTCGTTAGAGTTCCTATACTGAAGTGGATGTCCTGTAGAGCCAGCAGTTGACCTATTAGCATATTTTTGCTTTTTTAAATTATGTGGAATAAAATCTTTCTGATCACTTTGTATTATCTCTTTCGTCAAAATCGGTAGTTTCTGCAAATCCTCAATTGATCGGATATCTTCTGGTTTTAAGTTGAGACTTTTGAATAATTTGTGATAATACGGTACTTTATCATACGAAAACCGAATTAACCTTTGTAGCTTCTCTTCCTGATATCTCTTCAAGTTCTCGTATGATTCGTATTCATTCTTCTTCACGAATTTGTAACACTCCATAAAATCCCTGTACTTGAGCGTGTGCGCGAGAATGAATAAACTTTTGTGCAGCATTTACGCCCCTGGCTTTTTCATCGCAATTCTCCCACAATTTTCGAAATTCTCCAACTTGCGTCCCCTTCTCCAAATACATTCCTCTGCTTAGTACCCGGTTCAAATTCGTTTACCTCTCTTACTATCTTCTCTTCATCAGCGCCAACCAACACATTCCATCCATCCTCTACCGTTTCGACCCATTCTGTATTATCTCTTAATGTAATACATGGTATCTTAAAAATGTAAGCCTCCTTCTGCACACCTCCAGAGTCAGTTAAAATTTTCATAGCATTTTTCTCTAACACCAGCATATCCAGGTACCCAACTGGTCTTATAACTCTTGTATTCTCAACTAACCGATCCCACAATCCAAATCCCTTCAAAGACTTCTCGGTTCTTGGATGACATGGGAATACCAAATTCCCAATTTCACAAAAGGCATCCACTATATTCTCCAATCTTTCAAAATCATCCGTATTTTCTGCTCTGTGGATGGTTGCTAAATAGTATTCTTTTGATTCCAGGTCAATTTCATCTAAAATCCTTTCTTTCTTCTCTGCAATTTTGATATTTTCTTTTAATGCATCTACCATAACATCTCCCGTGAGATGAACTCCATTCATGACCCCCTCTCTCTTCAAATTATCGGCCGAAGTTTCAGTCGGACAGAACAAAATATCAGAACAATGATCGGTTAATATCCTATTTATCTCCTCTGGCATTGATTTATCATAACTTCTTAAGCCAGATTCGATGTGAGCAACTGTGATGTGCAGTTTGGAGGCAGCCAATGCACCTGCTATTGTTGAATTTGTGTCGCCATAAACTAATACCAGATCAGGCTCTTCTTTTAGCAAGACTTCTTCTATCCTCTTTATCATTTCTCCAGTCTGATACCCATGTGAGCCAGAACCAACATCAAGATGATAATCGGGCTCAGGAATATTTAATTCCTCAAAGAATACCTTGTTCATCTCGTAATCGTAATGCTGACCTGTGTGAATAATAACTTCATTGAACTCTTTTCGTATCTCCCTCGATAAGGGTGCGCACTTTATAAAATTCGGTCTTGCTCCCACTATTGATGCGATTTTGTCCTTCATCTTGTTATCTTCACTTCCAGCTTATTCCTGTTTTTTTAATATCATTTGAGTAGATGTCCTGCACTTCTCTTTCCCTCACCAGTCCGTTTTAAAATCCTCTTTTCAACCAGACCATTTAAATCATTAGAGGCTGTATTTCTTGAAATCTCAA
>Ga0255401_1045_pt1 | contig 19516 bp, 10 predicted proteins | sample ANMaggSSYBR01F13_FD_182110 | JGI IMG/M metagenome (GOLD analysis project Ga0255401, IMG submission 182110) | Sediment cell enrichment communities from methane seep in Santa Monica Basin, California, United Staets - ANME aggregate JGI... | ecosystem: Environmental > Aquatic > Marine > Cold seeps >...
GTGTAAAAAGCAGGTTACAGAGCGGCTTGTAAGGAAATTCGTTGAAAGCAAAATAGGGCTTTTGTACCAGGATCCAGAATGCAACAAATACACTTTCGAGCATGAAGCTGAGGTTGAATGCCAGAGCAGGCGGCATCCATGCAAAGCAATATGCTGTAAGTTTCCTTTTGCCCTCATCAAGGCAGGATGTGGAGGAGGGTGTCATCAGGTGGGAGTTCGGCAGGCCTTATCTGATCGCTCACGACGATGATGGTTACTATGTTCATCTGGATAGGGAGAACTACAGGTGTATGGTATGGGAGTAGCGGCCTGTACCCTGCCGGGGATTTGACTGTGAGGATAATGAAAAATGGAAGGTGTGGGAGGATTTTGTAGAGATGGGCGTCAATGATGGGATGATTAAGCAGATAGATGATAGCAATGAGAAAATTTATACTTATCAGAAATCAAATAATAATAGAGTTGAAGAATAGTCATTGAACAGAGGGTGATATTATTAGAATATTTGGTACAATTCGTGATTCACAGAATAGAAACCCTGTTGTAGAAGCAAACATCAGGCTTAGTATCGAAGGTATGCAGATAGCTTCTATTACTACTAATGGGCAGGGTGAATATGAATATGCAACAGAAGAAGATTATCTGGAGCAGACATTAGATTTCGTCATTCAAAAAGAAGGTTTTGAAACAAAGAACATATCTTACGAGATTGATAAAGCTGAAATTAAGTCAGATATTCTTTTAAATGAGCTTGAAAAAGGAACAAAAGAAAAAACTAAGATATTTGGCACTATTCGAAATTCAAAGAATCGTGATCCTGTTAAGGATGCAAGTATCAAACTTAGTATCGAAGGTAAGCAAATAGCTTCAATTTCTTCCAATGAGCAGGGTGAATATGAATACACGACTGAGGAAGATTATACAGGGCAGACTTTGGATTATGTCATCCAGAAAGAAGGTTACATAAAGAAGAATATTTCATATGAGATCGATAGCCCTGAGATAAAGTCAGATATTCTGATAGACGAATTTGAAATTGAGATAAAAGGTAAGATATGTGATAAAGCAGATCGTCCACTGGCTGATGCCAGTATCAGTTTTAGAATAGGTGGTAAAACTATAAAGCTGACTTCTGATAAAGACGGTTCGTATTCTTTTACTGCTGGCCAGCAATTCTTAAATCAGACCATAGGATATGAAGTGAGTAAAGAAGGATTTAAGGTCAAAAGCGGGAAACTTAAGTTGATAGAATATCTAAAATGCATTAATTTAGATCCAACTATTCCTATACCTCCGATAAAGGTTGCGGCTGTGCTAATAGCATTGTCCGTTTTAGCAATATTTATAATTGCAATACCAGGTGGTCCATCAAAATTGGCAATTGATCCGGATCCTTTAAACTTTGACTTTAAACCTGATACTGAACCTCAGACTTTCTCAATATGGAATGAAAATAACAAGTTCTACTTGATATTCAATAAAAAACTAGAATGGAATGTTAGTACTAATGCGGATTGGATAACTGTGAACCCTACAATCGGAACCGAAGCGCATACGGTAACTGTTAGTATTAATAGTAATGGCCTTCAACCTGGCAGCTATACTGACAGCATTACAGTGACATCAAATGGAGGAAATAAGACAGGGAATATATCCTTGTATATAGAAAAGGAACTAATAATTAATTCCTTTACTGCAGATCCTGAAACCATTTCTGCTGGAGAGGGATCTACATTACATTGGGACGTTTCTGGTGCCACAAATGTAACTATCGATGGAATAGGAAATGTGGATCCAATTGGAGAAATAGATGTATATCCATATGAAACTAATATTTACATCCTTAGAGCTACAAATGAACTTGGAAAGAATGTTAAAACTGTTATATTAAATGTCGGAGACGAACCTATCGAATTGCCAATAATTCATTCTTTTATTGCAGATCCTAATAACATTTCTGTTGGAGAGGGATCTACATTGCGCTGGAACGTTTCTGGTGCTACAAGCGTAACTATCGATGGAATAGGAAGAGTGAATTCAGCTGATGAAAGAAATGTTGATCCGGATATAAATACCAACTACATACTCGAAGCCACGAATGAAGCTGGATTATCAAATTTTAAAACTGTTACAGTGAATGTTGAATATCTACAGCCAAAATTGTCTGTAGATCCTGATATACTAAACTTCGGTACCATATCTGTGGGAGATAAAAAATCCCTGACATTCAAGATATCAAATGATGGAGGGGGAACCTTAAATTGGAACGTGGGTAATAAACCGAACTGGATAACCATACGCCCAACATCCGGATCTTCGGGAACGGTTACTGTTACTGCCAGTACTGCAAACTTGAATGATGGCATTCATAGGGGAAATATTGTGATAGGTTCAAATGGTGGACAAGTTTCCATTCCCGTTACAGTGAATGTTGAAGATCTAAAGCCGAAATTGTCTGTAGAACCTGATATACTAAACTTCGGTACCATATCTGTGGGAGATAAAAAATCCCTGACATTCAAGATATCAAATGATGGAGGGGGAACCTTAAATTGGAACGTGGGTAATAAACCGAACTGGATAACCATACGCCCAACATCCGGATCTTCGGGAACGGTTACTGTTACTGCCAGTACTGCAAACTTGAATGATGGCATTCATAGGGGAAATATTGTGATTGATTCAAATGGTGGAACTAAAACAATAAATGTTTATTTAACCGTTAATGATATTAAATATGTCAAATATCTCGTATCTCTGGAGGAGGACTTGATCGTGCCTAATGGATTATGTGAAGATGGTACGAAAAAATGTGAACTTTTTGATACATATCACGGAGGTTATTACTATGCTATGGTCGGAAATTATGTTGCTTTGAACGGTAATCCCGAAAAGCTGAAAACGATCACAATTGATGATAAGATAGTTCTTCATGTTGGTCAACAGTATAAGATTTCAGATGGTATTGAACTTACTGCAGTGGAAATCGATGTTGAAGGAGGAGAAGTATGGCTTGCATTAATTCAAGATGGCAAAGAATTAACATCAAGTGTAGTTTACAAAGGAGAAATATTCACCTATACGGAAGAACAAATCGAGGGTGAATCTGATGTACCGATGTTTGTTGCTTATGTTGAAACAATGTTTGCTGGAATGAATACAAATATGGTCAAGGTACGCTATGTTTGGTCGATAGTCTAGTGATGTAATTATTGATTAATATTAACAGATGAACCACTCATCCGGAAAATCAAACCAATATCAAGATCAGCTTAAGTAAAATCCGGCAGGAAATAACCAGAGGCCTCCTCTACACTCACACCCACATCAATGCCAAGACCACCAGAACCTTGGAGGCAGCCTCATTCCTTTACGCACTCATCGAACTGCTCAGCGAAAAAGAAATACTTTCGATCGAAGAACTGGATGAGCGTAAGAAGCAGGTTACAGAGCGGCTTGTGAGGAAATTCGTTGAAAGCAAAATAGGGCTTTTGTACCAGGATCCAGAATGCAACAAATACACTTTCGAGCATGAAGCTGAAGTTGACTGCCACAGCAGGCGGCATTTATGCAAAGCAGTATGCTGTAAGTTTCCTTTTGCCCTGCAAGATAGGGTGTGGAGGAGGTTGTCATCAGGTGGGAGTTCGACAGGCCTTATCTGATAGCTCACGGTGCTGGTGGTTATTGCGTGCATTTTGACAGGAGGAGTTACATGTGTACGGTGTGGGAGCAGCGGCTTGTGCCCTGCCTGGGGTTTGACTGTGGGGATAGTAAGAGATGGAATGTATGGAAAGATTTTGAGGAGATGGTGATTAATGAGGAGTCGATGGAGCAGATTGAGGAACGGGAAGGTATATACTTATATAGAATTATAAAAGAATAGTTATAGGGTTGGTGATAAATGATGGGTGAAATGAATAGTATATTTGCTAAGAGATCCGAGGCAAATAAAATCAATTCAGATTTACAGACGCGAAGGATTAATCGATCCGGATCGAAGGCCTCTTCTGTTGATAGTATTTTACATCTTCAGAGAACCATAGGTAACCAAGCTGTTTCGAGATTGATAAAATCAAAGGCTCTACAGGCTAAACTAAGAATAGGGCAGCCCGGAGATGTATATGAACATGAGGCTGATAGAGTGGCGGATGCTGTGATGCGGATGCCAGCACCGCAAAAAGTATCAATAAATAATTCTCGCATCCAGAGGGCAAGCACAACGTTTGAGGAAAACGAACTGAAGCGACAGCCAATAGAAGAGGAGGAAGAGGAAGAAAAGAAACTACAAAGGCAACCAGCAGAAGAGGAGGAAGAGGAAGAAAAGAAACTACAAAGGCAACCAGCAAAAGAGGAGGAAGAGGAAGAAAAGCTTCAAAAAAAGCCGATAGAGGAAGAGGAAGAAGAGAAACTACAAAGGCAACCAGCAGAAGAGGAGGAGGAGGAAAAAAAGCTTCAAGCAAAGAATGTTTCGGTTTCTAATCCAGTAGTTGATTCCGTCATTGAAAATCAGATACAGTACATGAAAGGAGGAGGGCGATCGCTATCACAAGGGGAACGAGCATTCTTTGAGCCGCGCTTAGGGTACGATTTCAGCGATGTGCGGGTGCATGAAGATGCAAAAGCGTCGGAGGCAGCGCGGGGAGTAAATGCAAGGGCATTTACAATTGGAAAGGATGTAGTCTTTAATGCGGGGGAATATTCCCCTGACAATCAGAAAAGTCAGAAGCTTATGGCGCATGAATTGACACATGTCATTCAACAGAATCGCGGTTGAACTTTGACCTTACTGTGTCTGCCTTTATCGAAAGTGATACGTGAACCTTCTCCAAGCTTACTGGTAATCTGAAGGTATGTATAATTGATATGTGTCGTGTCTGGTACATTACCTATTTTTACTGTAATTCCTAAAGGAACATTGATAGGATCAGCGAGCTCACTGATTCCAACAGTTATTTGCTTCTTGCCAGGTCTGTGACCACCGTTGTATCCGTATTTTCCAAGAACTGATTTATTTCCATAGAGAATCAAGCTTGTCCAGTCAAGATTGATGTTGGTATGCTTGAAATTAAATTTCTGGAATAAGCAGTTTTGAATGTCGGCAATAATTTATTCCTTATTTTCCCCAATGGTTTCAAGAGCACGGAAGAGGGTTCTTTCTTGAAATCCTTTGAGTTCAAATAATTCAAGGACTTCTTCTCGATTAATCCATTCACTTGATTTGCTGATACTGAAATTGTCAGTAAGCTTGTAGCAAATAAGAGCTGTTATTAATGAGTTTTGGTCTCTACATTTTTTTTTGTATTTGCTAAAGACATGTTGGAAACCAAGTTTTTCATGTTGTTTTTGCACGGTAAGGATTGTTCCAACAGGACTTGGGACAAAATTGCCCCATATTTTTCAATATTTTTATCAGTTGGATGGGAAATGTTATTATAATTTGGTTTAAATATCATTGTAATTCTATCCCATGTAGCGTATTTTTAAGGCCGACTTTTTTTCCTTATTACAATAATATTGTTGTTCATAAATATTAAATACTTCGTGAAAAATTAAATATACCGAAGACGTTTATTGTATTTTGATAGATCAAATTAACATCTAAAAATGAAAGGAATATTGAATGATATTAAAATCACATAATAATGGTTAGAGTCATTCATTGATTGAAGTGTTAAATGAATATTGTCCCAAGGCCGTTCCAACAGGAAAGCATATATTATTGTTCGGCGAAATTTCATATGTTCGTAGTTTTATTTGCATATTTTGTCATAAAGACATGACTAAGAACACTCATATTAATTTTAACTCTCAAAGTTGGGTTACAGTGTGTTAGATCCACCATGTGCCATTCATTGGTTTTGATTCAGATCAGTTGAAAATATAGGTTCGGGATAAACAATGGGTAAAGCAACAAGAACAAAACCCAAATCATCTCAAGCCAAAATGAAAAATGTGGCTTCTAAAAAACAGAAGACAGACCACTCTCAATCCATTAGATCGCCTGCAGAACAAATCCTGTTCCTTCAAAGAACCATCGGGAACCAGGCAGTGGGGAAACTTATCAAATCCGGGGCTTTGAAGACGAAACTCAGGATCGGTCATCCAGGGGATATCCATGAACAGGAAGCCGATCAAGTGTCTGAGCAGCTGATGAGTATGCCCCAGACGAATGTTTCGGAAGAAACAAAAGTCCCTGAAAATACTGCAGGTAATCCTATCCAGCAGAATTATGTCCGAATACTGTCTGATCGGGATCGGGCTATGGAAACAACGAATTTAGGATCGCAAAGTTTTTCCAGAGCCGGGTTTTCCGTGCAACGCATCAGCTGGAGTGACCTGAACCCCCTGAAAGCAGCAAAGAAGCTTGCAGGGAAAATGATCGGTGTGATCAAGAGTCTTGGCAGCTCTGCCTGGAACGCAGCGAAAAATCTCGGCAGTGCTGCGTGGAACAAGGTCAAGGGTGTGGGTGGCAAGGCATGGAACACTGTTAAAAGCAAGGGCGCATCCATCTGGAGCATAGTCACAACAACAGGATCAAGCGCCTGGAACAGAGTCAAAGGCATGGGCAGCAAAGCCTGGGGCAGTGTAAAGAACCTGGGTACAAGGGCGTATAAGGTTGCCAGGGGACTTGGCAAAAAAGCATGGGGCTCAGCCAAGAGCATGGGCAGCAAGGCATGGAACAAGGCTAAGCATCTGGGCAAGAGTGCATGGGATGGTGCAAAACGGGTAGGTACGAAACTGTGGAATAAAGCAAAAAACCTCGGGAGCGGCATCTGGAACAAGGTCAAGAACACAGCAGGCCGGGCCTGGGGGAAAGTCAAAGGTATGGGCAGCAAAGCCTGGGGTAGTGTAAAAGGTCTTGCCGGAAAAGCCTATAATACTGCCAAAAACCTGGGCGGCAAGGCTGTCGATATCGCCAAGGATATCGCCAACAAAGCCACCGTAGATAACCTATGCAAAGCAGTCGGCTGGTTAGCTGGCAAGGCATACAACCTTGTCGCTCCTTGGGTGAAAAAAGGCTGGAATAAAGCCAGGGAATTGGGTGGCAAGGCCTGGAACGCCGCAAAAAAATGGGGCGGCAAGTTATGGAATGGTGCAAAGGAATGGGGCAGCAAAGTCGGCAATTTTGCTAAAGACACGGCATCCCGAGCTTACAACGCCATAAAGAACGGGGCAACCAAAGCATGGAACTTTGCCAGTGGCCTTGGGAATAAAGCAATCAATGGCGCCAGGAGGGTGGCGGGCCAGGCTTGGAACTTTGCAAAGAGGCTTGGGACAAATGCCTGGAACTTTGCTAAGAACAAGGCCAGTAACCTTTACAACAAGGCTAAGAATTTTGGCGGCAAGGTATGGGCTAAAGCCACCAGCCTGGGCAGCGCGGTATGGAACAAAGCGCAAGTATTAGGAAGTAAGATCGCCGGTGCTGCCAGGAATTTAGGCGGCAAGGTGCTCGGCATCGCCGACAAACTTACGGGAGGGGCAGCCAGCAAGGTTGCAGGCATGGCAAAGAAGATCCTGGGTAAAGCTTCTGGCCTTTTAAGTTGGGTGGTGGGTAAGGCAAAGGGCCTGGCAAACAGGGCAATTAATAAAGCCAAAGAGTTGAAAAACAAGGCTGTAAAGGCTGCCAAAGAAGCTGCTGCCAGAGCGTTCAAGACTGCCAGGGAAGCAGCCTCCAAAGCATACGCCAAAGCCAAAGAGTGGGGATCCAAAGCCGTTGGTACAGCCAAAGGCTGGGCAAATAAAGCATGGAGCACAGCAAAAGACTGGGGAGCCAGGGCAATCAGCACTGCCAAAGACTGGGCAGGTAAAGCCTGGAATAAAGCCAAAGAGCTGGGAAGAAAGGCATGGAATACAGCCAGGGACTGGGCAGGTAAAGCCTGGACAACTGCCAAGGAATGGGGCAGCAAAGCCTGGGGCAAGGTCAAGGAATGGGGCGGAAAGGCCTGGGACTTCGCAAAGGAATGGGGCGGTAAAGCCTGGGATTACGCTAAGAGCGTGGGCGGTAAATTGCTGGATGTGGCCAGGGCACTGGGGCTGGACAAGGCGTGGAATCTCGCCAAATATCTTGGAAACAAGGCCTTCAAATGGATTAAGGACGCAGGATCAGCGATCGCCAAACGGTTCAAGCCTGTGATCGATGTGTTGAAACCGGTTGCCGAGGTCATCGGCAAAGCAGCACTCCTTTTGAACCCGGTGACGGGGCAGCTGGCGGCAACCGTACTAGCATGCAAAACCATGGCCTGCGCTCTACCCAAGCTAATGAACAAAGGCGGCACAGCTCAAAAAGTGACCGATGAAGCAACCGAACTAATTCCCATCGTGAGCACAGCCAAAGACGGCTGCGGATGTTTAACTGGAGATAATTTGGTGACCGGAAAGAAGGAGGGAACAGGTCAGCGGGTGATTCGGTGTGTGGTAGCCGTGATTGATATTGTTGCCATCGTAGGCTCCTTTGTCACTGGGGGCGGCAGTGGGGTCGCAGGGCAGGCGGCCAAAGGCGGCATCAAGGCCTGGTTAAAGCGATTGTTCAAGATCGGCGGGAAGGGACTTGTTGAGAAGGGTGAAAAGGAACTTGCCAAGCAGCTGGCGGAAAAGGCAGCAAAGGAAGCAGCAGAAAAAGCAGCAAAGGAAGCGGCGGAAAAGGCAGCAAAGGAAGCAGCGGAAAAGGCAGCAAAGGAAGCGGCGGAAAAAGCTGCCAAAGCTGAACCACCAAAGGTACATGAATCTGCTCCACCTAAGGCTGCACCAGCGAAAGCCCCACCTAAAGCAAAGCCACCTGAATCAAAGCCGCCTGAGGCAAAGCCACCTGAATCAAAGCCACCTGAAATAAAGCCACCTGCAGATCCAAAAATAAAAGCAAAACAGAAGATCGAATCAATTAAGCAAAAAATGAATTCAAACAATGCAAAAATAAAAGAAATTGAAAAAAATATAAAAAAGAAAGAAGCTAGACTGGAAAGACTTGGAAAAAAAAGAGACTCTGCAAGAACTTATGAGACAAAAAAAGCGGCAAAACAGCAAGAAATTCGGCAAAGAAAAGATATCGCAAATAAAAAAGAAGAGATATCCAATTTGAAAAAAGAAAATAATTCTTTAAAGAAAGAAATTAATCGTCAAAATCAAATATTACATCCTGAAAAGAAAGGAGAACTTCCATGTTTTTCAAGTGATACATTGGTATGGACAGTGGAAGGCACAAAGCGAATCGATCAATTGCAGAATGGTGAAAGTATATTAGCGTATGACTTTGAAAGGGACAATGTAGTTATTAGAAAGATAAATAGAGTATTGAAAAATAAAACCCGCCATTTCTATAAGATCGTAGCAGGCAATAGCGCTATTTATTCTACTGGCAGCCATCCTTTTTGGATCGAAAGTCAGTCTAAATGGATTGAAGCACGTGAATTGAAGAAAGATATGCGAATAAAACTTATAAATGGAAATAGCATTTCAATCGATTCTATTACGCTTCAAGAAAATTTTGATACATCTTCTTATAATCTCAGTGTTTATAAAACGCACAATTATTTTGTAGGTATTGGTGTATTGGTCCATAATAAGCTAATAATTGATTATAATTCACCGTCTCTTAAAGGTGGTTTTGGCAATTTAGATATATATGAATGTGTAAACCCTGACTACCCAGGGAAAGTATATATTGGCCAGACAGATGATATTCCCAGAAGACAAGGCGAACATCGAGACAAAGCAAGAAAAATGCTAAAAGATCCTTCAAAATTAACCAAAAAAGACCTAGAGTTCTATAGATTTATGGAAAAGGCTAAACTTCAGCCTAGGGTTAAAAACCTAAACCAATATCAAGCGAATTATTTAGAGCAAAAAAATCTCGATATTGAAAGAGAAATTCGTGGACGCGATAATGTTATGAATCGTAAAGAAGTTGTCAAAAAAGGAAATATGGAAGCTTTGGCTAAAAAAATTGCTAATGACCCAAAGGTGCAAGAAGCAGGATATTGCCCGAAATAGGAGGAAATTATGTCTTGGTGGGAAATAGGACAAGGAGATGTAATAGGAGATATTCCAGCTGATATTATCAGCCGGACTTTCAGAAAAATTACCACAAGTTATGGCGAAACGGGAAGCCAAAAGCCTTCAATACAAGAAGTATTAGATGCTATTATATCGGTTTTACAAATTCAACCGAATGATTTTATTTCTAATGTGGGTGTTATGCATATTCAAAAAATAATAGTTAAACTAGAGGGCGGACCTAATAACGTCTTCAGTAAAGAGAATGGAACGGCAGATAATAAATTAATTGAGTCGTTTCGAGATGCATTTGAAGAGATTGCCCAAGAATATATTGAAAGGTGGGGGAGGAAACCGAGACTAAGAGAACTATTAAATTGTATTATATTCATACTTGGATATAAGCCAGAGGAATTCTTATCAATTCCAGAAGGAATTTCTATTGAAGACATCATAGCTGAATTAAGTTGATAGAAAATTAAAATTTACAATGTTTTATTTCATTTTTTAGAGATATCAATTATCTGGATTCATAGTCAAACGTTGCACCGGCACATCATGCCCCGCAGCTCTGCTGCGGTTGGGTGTGCCGGCGCAACGTTTGACTGAAAATATAGGTATCTGGGAATAAATAATGGGTGAAGCAACAAGAGCAGAAGCAAGAGCACCTGGAGCCAAAAAGGAAAATGTGGCTTCTCAAAAGCAAAATTCAGACCTCTCTCAATCCATTAGCTCGCCTGCAGAACAAATCCTATTCCTTCAAAGAACCATCGGGAACCAAGCAGTGGGGAGGCTTATACGATCAGGGGCTTTGAAGTCAAAACCAGAAGAAAAAAAGGATCAGACGCTGCAAACCAGACCTGATTCAATCACACCGGTGATTCAGCGGCAAATGGGAAAAGATGGGGAAGAAAAAGCTGAATCCATCCAGGCGGAATCTGCCGAATCCCGGGATAACAACTTAGAGGAAGGAGCTGATGTCGAAACGCAGATCAATCTTAGCAAAGGGCACGGGAGTCCTTTGCCTGATCCTGTGCGCTCCTATATGGAACCGAGGTTTGGCGTAGATTTCAGCAAGGTTCGCGTCCATACAGACAGTGATGCCACACAAATGAACCGGGACGTTAAAGCCCGGGCCTTCACCCACGGCACCGACATTTACTTTGGATCTGACCACAGTCCAACAAATTCAGAACTCACTGCGCATGAACTCACTCACGTCATGCAACAGACAGGCAGAGGTGCGGTCTTAGACACGCCAGCCGTGCAGCGCCGGGACGCAAGCGAAGGCGGGAAGCGCATGTACCGCACCACCGATGGCAAAATGGTGGAATTGCCACCTGACATGACAGCAGAAGACGCGGCCAGGCTTGAAGCCGAAGGAAAAGCGGCTGAGAAAAAATTGGGTAAACGTCCGCCACCTAAACCTTTATCTGAGGTAAAGAAACCAACCAGGAAAGAAGAAAAGGAAGTAAAACCTGAAGGCAAAGACAAAAAATCCAAAAAAGGTAAAAGTAGAGGTAAAAGCAAAGGTAAAGGTAAAGGTAAAGGCAGAGTCGCACAAAAGGCAGGGGGCGCTGCGATGCCTGGGGCAGTGGGTAATAGTGATGTGGCACAATACCTGTCCAGTAGAGGTTCATCTGTGCTGATCAAAGGCATGGGAAGGTTACAGAAGCTCAAACAAAACGAGCAGACACACGACAATGCCGCAGAAAAACTGAAGCAGTCCGAAAAAGCCGTGTTCACCCCACCTAGCGAAGGTCAATCGCAAAGCAATGCTTCGCAGGTGAATGCCGTAAGCGCCAAACCCGTGCCTACTGTCGATGAAAAAAGAGCCAAAAAGAAGCTGCAGGAATCGCTAATAGAAAATATCCCGGAAACCATCGAAGACGTCGACAACTTTAAACGCGACAAAAAGGCCCAGCGCATGGGCGCAGACGTGATGAAGGTTGTACAGAGCGACAAAAACGCCGTGATCTCTACCTTCGGTGACATGGAACACACGCCACCGCCCATCCCCCCTAAGCACACTCCTGAAGCCCTGCCACCTAAAGAAATAGCGCCGCACACTGCCAATATGTACCTTGGTCTAAATGCCATTGCGCCATTACAGAAAGAGCATACCGACCTGAGCAATTACACTAGTGAGGCCGAAAACAAGCTGAAAGAGGAAGACATCACACAGGAACAGCTTGACATGGTTGACAGCGGTGACCTCGCCGAAGCGAACAAGGAAAAGAAAGGTATGGAGAAAACGGCGAAGAGCGAACCGCTCGCCGTGCAGAAGTTCGCGCAGCAGGAAACAAAAAAGGTCGAGAAAGACCTCAGGCAGGAAGAGAAGAAGCAACGCAACGAACTGAAGGTTAAACGTAAGGCCAGCCTCGGCGCCACCTTAAAACAGCAGAAGGGCACCAAGACCGCCATCGAAAAACAGCGCGATGAAGTGGCCAACAAGATCAACGGCATATACAGATCCGCGCAAGACAAGGTAAAGAAGAAACTTAACGATCTTGAAAAGAATTCGATGAAGCGCTTCGATGAAGGCAATAATAAGGCCACGAAAAAATTCGAAGACAATGTCAAGCGCGAAATAAATGCTTACAAGAAGAAACGCTATTCCGGTTGGTTTGGCTGGACCAAAAAAGCCAAAGACTGGATACTGGGTATGGACAAACTGCCCAAAGTCAAGGCCATCTTCGAAAGCAACCGTACCACCTTCGTTAACACCATTAACAAGCTGGTTGAAAACATCACCACCGACAACAAGCGCGTCGTCCAGGAATGCAAGGACGAGCTGGCGAATGCCAGGGTGGAGATCAAGGAATTCGTGGACAAGCTCGGTCCTGCCCTAAAAGACATCGGTAAGAAAGCGGCCGAGGAGATGAACAACAAGCTGGACGATCTCGATCAGTTTGTTGCGAAAAAAGAGCAGGAGCTGCAGTACAAGCTGAAAGACAAGCAGCAGGCTGCCATCAAAGCCATCGACGAGAAGATCGAAAAGATGAAAGAGGCCATGTCGGGCGCTCTCGCAAAGCTTGGCAAACTGTTGCTAAAGGCCGCAAAGAAATTCTTCAGCTGGGCCCTGCAGAAATTCGGCTACTCACTGGAAAAAATCGATGGCATCATCAACAAAGGCGCAGCCGTGCTCAAGGCCATCTTCACAAAGCCCATCAAGTTCGTAAAAAACCTGGTCAGTGCGGCCGGTACCGGCTTTAAGAATTTCGGCAAGAATTTCCTCAAACACCTGAAGAACGCTGTATTCGCATGGCTGACAGGCTCGCTGGTTGGGATTATATTACCCGAAAGATGGGATTTGAAAGGTATAATGAGCGTTGTTTTCCAGATGCTCGGCATCACCTACCAGAACATCCGGTCTCACATTGTGAAGCTTATTCCGGAGCCTGTGGTGAAAACCATGGAAACCACTTTCACGCTGGTGAAGAACCTCATCACCAAGGGTCCAATGGCAGTATGGGAACAGTTGAAAGGTATGGCAGAAAGTATCAAAAATACATTCGTCAATGCGATTAAAGACTGGATCAAGTGGAAGGTTGTGGAGGAAGCTATCAAAACCATCCTCAGCATGTTAATTCCAGGCGCGGGAATTGTTCGTGCTATCGTGGGCATTTACGATACCATCGTATTCTTCATCCAGAAGGCGAAAGACATCATGCAGATGCTCGGCAACTTCCTCGGTTCCATTGCCCAGATCGCCGCCGGGAACATCAGCAGTGCAGCAGAAGCGCTGGAGAACGGACTGGCCCGCGGATTGAAGCTGGTAATCGAATTCCTTGCGAAGTTCCTGCACCTTAGTGGCATTACACAAAAGATCAGGGATGTGATCAAGAAAATCCGTGGTAAGGTAGATAACGTGATCGCCAAGGTGGCCAAGTGGATTGTGGCGAAGGCAAAGAAGGTGTTGGGCAAGCTGACAGGGAAGGGTAAAGAGAAAAAAGCCGATAAGGAGAAAGCAGCTGTTGAAAATGGGAAGGATAAATATAAAGAAACACCAAAAAGCAAGGTAATCAAGAATAATATTAAAGCCGAGCTAAGGGGCAAAAAAATAACTGACGCTCAAGAAGCTTCCACTCTCATTTCCTCCATCTACAATAAATACAATGCTAAGGGCTTAAAGGGCATAGGACTGCTTTACCATCCAAAAAAGGCCTCGCCTGTAGGGATAAAAGTGAATGCCAGTAAAGTTGAAGAAATCGCAAACCTCCCACTTCTAAAAGAAAAACCTAATGCAATTTTAGAATACGTTTTTAAATTCGATTACCGATCTAAAGAAACCATTCTTTATGTCTATTATGATATTGACAATAAACCATTTGAAAAAGAGATAAAAAATAAAACTAACAACTACCACGCCGAACAAGTATTCAAGAACGAACATTTGGAAAAGCTTAAGAAACAAATAAACGAAGATCGAATTGAAGGAAGGTTATTAACGCCCATAGGGCAACCTGTTAAAGTTGAACTGAATTTAAATCGCATACCATGTCCCATCTGTGCCCCGATAATAGCTATGCTCAATAGCCAAGAAAAAGACCTGAAATTTGTTGTCAAAGCTTCTTCAGCATCAAACAGGGACAGTGCAGCAATCACAATAGAATACATAGAGATGATGCTTCGTGCGGATGTTGAAGTCGACACTCTGAAAATATATGAGGCGATAACGAAAAAGGTGGTGGATAGAATAGAAGCAAGCCAAGCAAAGGAAATTAAACGTATGGATAGTAAGGAATATGATGAATTTAGTGTCGCCATTATGAAGATTAAAGATAACTTACGACAGGAGAAAGCTTTAAAGGAAATGATCAACGATGCAAAACATAGGATAAAAAAGGAAAAAGCTCTTGCCAAAGTACCTCCTGTCGGCTCTGGCGTGAAATAGATGTCCAGTAATGGGGTCAGTCGATTGTACTGTTATGGTCTGAGGGCTGGATTCCATCTTGCGGAGAATGACGAAAAGAGAAATGGCACAGTTAAAGTTGTGGAGAAAAGAGACTGTTTGCGATTAAAAGAAAAATGCGGGACATGGAAAACATAAATTCTCTCGGTGGCGGCTGAGGCGGCACGGGGGGTGAATTCGCGGGCTTACACGGTGGGACAGGATGTGGTATTTGGGACAGGGCAATACGCGCCGGGGATGAGCGAGGGACGGAGGCTACTAGCACACGAGTTGACGCATGTGGTGCAGCAGCAGAACAGTTGTGAAAAAATACGACATGTGCTGCAAAGGACTCCAGGTGATGCCGTGCGGGCATTGAATATTGCGGTGGGTGAGTGGGATAATACTGTACGTGAGTTTCCCCCCTGCTCCAATCGCGGCCCGAATGCGGAAGTGGACAAATATCTGGGCGGTCGAAGAGGGAGGGGTACAGTCATACATAACGGAATCAGGTATCAATGCGGCCAGCCTTGGTGCGCTTATTTTGTCAAATGGTGCTTGAATCAGGCAGGTATTTCTAATGGTGTGGGCGGTGCTGCCGTCAGTGTAAGAAATTGGGGACCAAGAATGGGATGGTATCACCGGATATCCTCTGGATTCAGGCCAATTCGAGGAGATATCTTTTTTAAACAACCTTCCCCTTCATCATCCCATCCTTGCGATGATACCAATCACCCTTGCATTAGCGCCGGTGGAAGCGGACATGCTGGTTTTGTCCTGGGAGACTGGGGAAGTTTTGTGACTACAATAGAAGGAAATGTTCATGCAGGAACTAATAATGATGGTGTCAGCTCGAAAGCACGACCTCTCAGCCAATTAGAAGGCGTCGTCAGAATTCTTTAAGTTAAATGGCGGTGTTGTTTTAATCAGATAGAAGAAGCTGAAAAGAAGTATGGAATACTGCTTCACTGTTATCTACTTATGAATAATCATAGAATAATCAAAAATCTGCCGCAGCACACCCTTGTATTGTGGCTGTTTTGATGGAAGGCGTGGCTTACACCCTTGAGAGCGGTCTCGATTAGTCCGCATGTAGGCTTCAGCAAGACCGGATCAGCGGCAGATGCTGTTGTTACATAGACACGAGATTGTCATGCTAGATCGCTGGTTCTGATGATTGCGCATTCTAGGGTGGTCATTGTGGGAAAAAAGCCCCTTCAGACTAAAAGAGATGTGAACTCAAGCCTTTAAGTTTCAACCAATCTTATATTGCAGACTCAGGCAATATAGTACGGCAGGCAGCCGCTGTCTGAACCAGAGCGTGCCTATTTTGAGCCGAGGTTTGGAGCTGATTTTAATCAGGTAAAGGTGCATACGGGTGCACAGGTGGCTTAGTTTGCAAGGGCGGTAAACGCACAGGCCTTTACAGTGCGTTTTGACATTGTTTTTTCTGTCTATATAAACACCCGTTTCTACAAGGATAAATGTCAGGATGATATAAAGAAATATAATACTGTTAGGATTAGGGTATGTAAGACCTATCACTGCCCGTAAGTTGGCATGTACTGCCATGATCCCACCTATAGAGAGAGCAGCTAACCAGCCATTGATCATCCAATAGTTATGCCCATTAGATAGCTTGTAAATGATAAATGCTACCAGTAAAAGAATACAAGTCAATAAGACTTTTATTGCAATGAATGCCATTAATCCAAAGGTTTCATATAAAAACCTGAAAAAAAGGTTTGATTCTGCATAAATCCCTTTGGTATTCATTAATATTGCACCTGTTACACCGTCTCCAATACCGTAAATAATAAAGGCTAAGAAAAAGAAGATATGCTGGATATTGATCTGGTTAAAGAAGTGGTGGTAAAACTGTTTTTTAACTTCTTGTTGGGATTTGATGTTGACTTTATTTATCATCCGTTTTTTCACCTCATCATAAGCATTATGATGATTATACATTATGTGGTGTTTAATATAAATAGATTTCCATACAAATGATAATAAAAAATTGTAACTATAAATGAATTAAGCTTTATTGCAGGAAAAGGTCACAAATCAGGTGAGACGAAACTGACAGCGATCAGCCTTTACAGATAAGAGTGCTGTTGATCATTCAAATCGTATTGATCGGCGTCTTCAGGATGACTACCATCAGCCGGGTTAAGCGCTCCAGCGAAACTTGAAGGTGCAAGAGCCCTTGCTGCGGTCCATCGCCCTCATGCAGCCGACCGTATGCCTCCACGACGCCTTCGCCCAAATGCCCCCTAGCGTGCGGTCCCACTCATCAGATAACATCACCCGGGACGAGGGTGCCCCCATACCGCGTAGACATTATGCGTGGCATATCCGGGGGTGTCGACATCCTGCCAGCGCGTCAGGAAACGATGACCATACGAGAGCTCCGCCCGTTCCCTCATACAATCTCCGATCACTGGGAGGTCATGGCAAGTTACCCAAGTTTCTATGATATCACACCGCACCCCTGCTGACCAGTAAAACCGCACAATCTCGGTGACACGTGACATAGAACGCAAAAACCCAGTGTCTCATACGTCGCTATCGGTGGGGGCGCCAAATGCTTTGCGCAACCACGATCCCCCCCTGATATGCTTAAGACGCTCTCGTTACGATCAGCGTCAAAGCCTGCTGCAGCGCATCCTTGTACTATGGATGTTTGATGGAAGGCATAGCTCGCATCCTTGAGAGTGGTCTCGATTAGTCCGCATATGGGCTTTGGCAAGACCAGATCGGTGGTGGATGCTGTTGTTGCATGGACGCGGGGTTATCGTATGGTTTCGATATGAGTGAATATGGAAAACTTATAGAAGTTGAAGTGTAGCGAAGGGTTTGGATAGTACATGACTTTCGGGCAAATTGATTTTGCTGCCATCTTAAACACATCTATTTATATAGAGGAAGATACAGATAGTACATCTGATGCAGGATGATGGCCGAATTGAAGAAATTATTAAAACCATTAAAAATATCGAAGATTCGAACCTATCTGTTAGAGAATATTTTGATCAAAACATAGTCCCATTCACACGGCCACAATACTACATCTATCGCAAAACACTTCGCAAATATGGTGAAGAAGGACTTCGTGATAAAAGATCATCTGGAAACAACACGAAACTGACACAACGCATAAAAGATTATATCATCCCCGTCGTCACCGAAAACAGGAGTATATCTTCATCACAACTGCAGAGCAGGATTCAGAACCAGTTTGACATAAATATCTCCCTATCCAATTTGAATAACTTTAGGGCATCTGCCACATTAACAAGATTACCACCTCCCCCAAAAAAAGAATGTGAACAGCAGAAATCCGGAGGTGGCGAGATATTAACCGCTTTATCCTTTTTTACTCACATAACTGACCTATACACCCAGACAATAATAGAGCGAATAAACGAAGTTCGTGAATCTTCCTTATTTAAACAGAACGAAAATATCCCGCAAGACAATCCGGACTACCGTCAACAGGGAAAATTCACCCGCGAGTACAATCAATTAGAATCGGTAAGAGAAAACCGTTTCAAATCGATCGATGACAAGATCCTGACAAAGAATCTATCCACCATGAACATCTTCACGATGTCTGAAAAAACAATTTATCGTTACAATTTGGCTTTGCTTTGTTTACCACTTGTTACATCTAATGGAAAATCAAGCAGGGTGAACCGTGTAAAAGGAAACGATTTGGCATTTCTCTGTGGACAAAATTACAAAGATGCCTCACTCGAAAGATACCTTCAGGAATTGAAATATCTCAAAATATCTGATAAATTGATTGCCGCAACAGCGAAATTTTGGCAGGATTTTTGGCAAACTGAATTCGGGGACGAAACATATTTTATATGTTACTACATTGACGGCAACACCAGACCATTGTGGTCATCAAACAGGTGCTACAAAGGTAAAGTAACAATGCTTGGTCGTGTTATGAACTGTCTTGAAAATGTGTTTATTCATGATGGCAAGGGACATCCACTATATTTCCAGACATTTCATGGACACGCTGATCTTGGCAAACATGCATTGGGTATGCTCACGAAATTGACAAAACTTTTAGATAGTCCAGAGGCACATGCTTCTGTGAAGAGGATACTGGTATTTGATGGCGGAGGCAATGGTGTTAAAACGCTTAGGGCTTTTGACAACAGTGATGAATATTATCTCACCATCCTTGATGATAATCAAGTAAAGGAGAGAAAGATCAAGCACATCCGGCCGGAAACAGAATATAAATATGGAACTGCCAGCCTTGTTGACTGTCGAATTGAGTTAAGGGATTCATTAGAGAAAGACTACATACATGAATGCCGGGCGGTGATCGTGAAGTGGGATAATGGTAAAAGATCTGTTTTGATTACGGATATTCCTCGTGAATTGCTGGATGCAAGCGAAGTCACAAAGAGATATTTTGACCGCTGGCCACAGCAGGAAAAACAATTCAGGGATGCGAAATCCGGAGTAAATATCCATCGAATTGTAGGTTATGGAAAGAAGATCGAAAAGTATGATCGGATGGATGAAAAACATGGGTTACTGTGTGAGACAATAACCAACCTGAATTTAAAACTGGAAAAACCATTGATTAAGATTGAAGCGATTGAA
>Ga0255401_1046_pt1 | contig 19514 bp, 17 predicted proteins | sample ANMaggSSYBR01F13_FD_182110 | JGI IMG/M metagenome (GOLD analysis project Ga0255401, IMG submission 182110) | Sediment cell enrichment communities from methane seep in Santa Monica Basin, California, United Staets - ANME aggregate JGI... | ecosystem: Environmental > Aquatic > Marine > Cold seeps >...
AATCAACACATTGGTTCTAAATTTGGACAATGGGCCAGAGAACAATAGTCGGCGAACTCAGTTCCTCAAACGTATCGTAGATTTTGCATACAATAATGCTCTCCATGTAAAATTAGCCTACTACCCTCCATATCACAGCAAGTACAACCCAATTGAACGAGTTTGGGGAAGACTGGAAAATCACTGGAATGGCGAGTTGCTTGATAGCGAGGAAAAAGTTTTGGGACTTGCGTCGACAATGTCATGGAAAGGGAATATGCCAACTATTGAAATGGTTGAAGAAAAATATGATTCCGGAGTAAAACTCACAAAGGATGAAATGCAAAATTATGAGCAACGCATTTTACGGCACCCTAAGCTCGAGAAGTACTTCGTCGATATCAATCCAGCATGTGCATGATTTATACAGAATTTTTGGATGATTTATTTTGGCCAACCGCCTAAGGGCAAATTACATGATACAAGACTCGCCCCTTTTTTCCCATTCTAACCTTTCCATCCTTTGTGCTATCCTAAAATTATGTAAAAAATGTAATAGAATTTGTGTAATTTGCTTCACAATTTCACATATTTTTCTATGAATTAGCATAGCTATCCTTGCCATATAATCAATGTAACTATTTGATATTTTAAAGTATAATTTCTACAATAGACAAATGGCATAGTTTTTGCTTAACCTTATCCGCAATTCTCGGTGAAAGTTGCCCATTAGCACGATATTTGCATCAAATGGTTCTTGTTTAGTTTTTAAATTGATTGTAATCTTTAAATATCGCGGACAACAAGCAGTGTGAAGGGTGAACCATTAGCCTCCACGGTTCCCGCTGTTCGCTTGGATCTTTTGGATTTGTTGCTGTATCCGGATGTTGATGAAAAGGTCGTTCTCCCACCAACCAGGATATTGCCGGAGTTATTGAACGATGGCACTGCCCTACGAGTACACGCCTAACGGTAGTCCATACAAAGCAGTGCAGGTTTGGGAATACTGCCCTGTTTTACTTTGTAAACACCTGGTTTTTCGCTATGTGCTGCCAGAAGACATGATATGTAACTCATTGAAACTATTGACCCGCACTGTTTTGTAGGGACTACCACCGATCCTATTTGAGAAAATCAATGAAGCCGATAAAAAAATGGAGACCAGGTAAAGTAAAAAAAGTGACATTACCTGAATTAACTAACTATATTTTTAATAAAAAGTGGCAATTCCTTAAGTGAATGAGTGCGTTTCTTAACTGAATGCCATTGGCCGGGTAACCGGTGCCTTTACCCGGAAAAGGAGAACCAGTATCCGTGCGTCCCAAATAAACAAATCTTATTCGGGTTCGCGCCTGTCCTTTGCCTTGCCTTTCTCGCTACCGGAATGTCCTTTGAATAGCCCCTCTTCAAAGAATTTGCTTCGATTGTCGATGCTCTCCCAAACTTGAGGTCCCCTACTGAGATGAGTTTGCTCTCAATTCAGAAAAACAAAGAAAGACTGGATAATGCCACGGCAACACTGGTTTGTTAGTTGGTCTCTATAACGGTACGCTTAACCAGCCGGGAAAGCTAACCGATCTTACGCTAAAGATATATTTAATGCTACCTGGATAAAATCGAAAAAATGGCATTGCTTTCCCGGTCTGAGTTAAAGCACTTGTTGGGCGCTGGATTCAGATGATTCAACTGTCTCGATCTTAGATAGCTCGTCTTTCATCCTATGCTCAGCATACCACAAATCATATGCTTGCTGCATGCGCAGCCAGAGATCTGGCCCATTGCCGGCAAACTTGCCAACCCTAAGCGCCATATCCGTTGTAATTGGATGAGTACAGGCTAAAACGCGATGTAATTGCTGTCGAGAAATACCGAGACGTCTTGCAGCTTCGCTTATTGACAGACCAATGGTTGGAAGCACGTCTTCACGCAAAATCTCACCGGGATGAACCGGTGAACGTTTTAAAGGACGCTTAACAAAATATTCTCCCATGACTTCACCTTAGTGATATTGTTCAAGATCGACCCTTAGCGCCTCACCCTCTTCCCACTCAAAAGTGATACACCATGGGCCGTTAACATGGATACTGTAACGTTTAGGTATTCCCTGCAAGCCGTGGAAATTGAATCCAGGTACGTTTAAATCCGTCAATGACTCTGTTTGATCCAAAGCTTCCAAACGTCGCAGGGAGCGTGATTGTAAATCATGTCTTACCCGACGGGAACGGCCCCGCTGGAACAGTTCAGCGAGTCCTTTGTGCTTAAAGCTTTTAATCATTTTTTATATTGTATCATTTATTGTTACAGGGTCAACATTTTTGTTACAGTTGCTTTGCTAAAAATTAAGTAAGATTTGTTTATAAATGGCTACGCCCAACGCCAATCTTGAGGAACGCCGGAGAAAAGATTTAGGCATCCCAAGTTAAGGGGTTGCGGGACACCCCTAAAATTATAAGATTCTATTCATCCATTAGTGAATATCCATTTTCTGATGCTATTTGCTCTCCACGCTTAGCACTCATACTGACCGCTGGCTGTGAGATATTAAGCTTCGGGGCTAAATCCGCCATTGTAAATCCCAACTCCCTAACCGCCCAGTAACAGAAAAGGCTTCTTGCTTTGACTTTTACCGGCTGCTTTCCAAGCTGAAATATATCTTCCGGGTTAATTGAAAAAATCTTAGCCACTCTATCAGAAAGTTTATCTATATTATAGCCCTTTGACTTTAATTCATATTTTCGTTCAAGAGCTTCATCGGCAGCCCTTAAAACCCTTTCAACGAAATCAGAATCGCCAAGCACACGCTCATCACTTTTAAAGTGAATGTTTGCCCGCCGGAGGGACTTGAGCACAATCCAGCCGCCACTGCTTCGGATGAGTCCGCCTCCGGTTAGATCAGGGCGCTTTCCTTTTTGGATGCCTTTCTGAACGAATATTTTGTAACGGCGTCGCGCTGTTGATCTCTTGCCATCGAACAGTTTCAGAACATAACCATCATCTTGCCAATCTTTTTTCCCATAATAACGGCGAGCCCGCAAAAAGAATATTTGTCCAGTGCTTTTATGTCCGTAACTAGCCTGGCACGAATCGGATTAAGGTGAATATACCGGACAAGTTCCAATAGGTAGGTATCTTCTTGACACAGAATAGATTTGTAACGGTTCTGAAAAAGCCGGCCGCTTCGACGATGTCGACGGTTATAATTCATGGCATGTCCGGTTAGAAGCCTGCGCATAACAGTGGAAAGCGGACAAGCACCTGTGCGCAATAAAAGGTGAAAGTGGTTGGGAATCAGAGCCCATGAAAAACATTTTGTATCGGTTTCTAAAAGCACCTTTCCCAGCCGATCCAAAAAATTAATCCTGTCGACGTCGTCATTAAATATTTTTCTTCGCTCGATGCCTCTTACAATAATATGATGAAGAGCACCAGGAGCATCAATACGGGCTTTACGTGGCATGACAGGGCCATAGCATATATCAGATAAAAACTTATAATTTTAGGGGCGTCCCGCAACCTTGATTACCTCTATCATCGTATCACGTTGGCAGAGTTAGTAGATTGGGCGGAGTCAGCGATGATGGAGGCGAATTTTGAAGAGAAGGACTTTGAAATCGTGAGAGACATCGTCAGTCGCGTGGGGCTGGGCGATGTCAAAGCCTTTGGTATGACCTGGGAAGATTGCGAAGATTTTCTCTCACAGTTGGGCTACCGCCTCAGCGTAAAAGTTTCGGAAACCCAGGCAGTGGCATAGATGAGCTATGAACAATGGATTTCCCAACTGCATTGTTCTGGCTGATTCATGGTTTGGAATCGGGCCATTTGTAAAAAAACTTTTCTTTATTCATAATTCAAGCTTTGACACCAAGTTTTAGCGGTTCAAGGACACCAATTTTGACATTGTTTTATCGCCTTCATGTTTTCCACGCTTTTATGCTAAAAAACTATCTATATTTTTTGTTGAAAGGATAAAACTTGTTGATTTTTTTGGCTGGATGCATTTTCAGGAAGGATAGTCCGAGTCTCACATTTTCTTATTATAATAATCAAGGTTTGACCCCAGATTCATGACCCCAGATTCAACTGTGGTCTAAAAACAGAAACTTATAAACTAATGAGCGTCCCGCAGGCCTAAACTCGCTACATAATGACACCATAGTTCCCACAAGGACATGGCCTCCTATATCCATGCCCTGCCGGGCACACCTAATAAAAAGGCAGAACCATAATTGGCTCTGCCTTTTCTCACAGAAACTTATTGGAAGACTATTCTTTCTCAATTATAATGGTGTCGGTACCTCGGATTGGTGTCCCACCAAATTCCGATTTCAGATTGCCCGTTAAAGTCAACTCAATCACATCGCCGTCATTTACCTCTCCTATCACGGGAATGATCTGTTTCCGGTCAAACTTTAATGTCATGTCGATGTTGCCATCTGGTGATTCACAATCGAACCCGCAATCACACTCGTGTGGGCCTGTTACATCTTCATAGTTGTAACGCTTCCGATAAACACCTTCAAGATATACTGAATCCGGGTCAATCTGTGTCACATCAAAAACCTCTGTACCTAGTATAGCCAAAGGTACCTGTCCCTTACTACCCACATCCAAAGTGTTAGGACACTCCTCTGGGCAGATGTCGATTTCGACCGCTATCTCTTGGGGCGGAACGATTGTTACAAATGATTGGTTATTACCTTCCTCATATTCTTCAAGGTCATTATCTGGATCGAGTAGAACATATATATCATGTGGTTCACTATCTGGTAGGTTCCAGTTAATCTGGGCAGTTTTAGCACCGCCAGGGGCTAAGTCGTCGACCACTTGATCCACTCCAATCTGTGAGCCTCCTTCATTCGGATTTCCATCATAAAATCTGACCGTTACGTTTGGAATTGTGTCTGAACCATTATCACAATGCACATTAACTGATAATTCAACTGTGGTACCTGGCGTTGGAGATGCCGGAGAATAAGTAATATCTGGAGGTGCGACCCATACATCATAAAGGTAGGTTGGTGTAACTGCAGCCAATGCATAAGGGTAATTCTGGTAAGGAACATCTATGGCCGTTACTTCGAAAATCCAATCGCCATCTTCCGGGTACATGATGTCTCCAGTTATAGGAGGAGAATTTGTTTGCCATTCTCCATAAAGAGTTCCATCCGGTCGATAAATTCTTAATAGAAATTCACTTCCCTCCCAATTTAGAATAAACGTTATGATATCCTGTAGATTTTCAGCTGTGACCAAAAAGGTTTGCACAGCTCCTGGATTAATGGTATTAAGCTCTTCCAAGAGGCTATCAAAAGGCTGAGGCAACTGCGCGAGAGCCTCACGTAAAAGATCAACCACCACCAAATCGTCTATAGCCCAATAGTTGCCAGTATCATGGACTAACACGTAAGCTATATTTGCTGCATTAACTTTTATTTGATCCATTCTGTTTGTTTGAGTGTTAGGACCTGCGTAAGAGCTATCCAGTAAGTTGCCTTGAGAGTTATAGGCGTCCAAATATAAACCATAATGGTTAGTAGTCATCATACTGATTGAAGTGGCAGTTTCTCCAGTAAAGTTTATCCTTCCTTGTCCTTGATTGGGGCCTAACCACGCACAGAAGTTTCCATTACAAAAGTAATCTCCTGAACCATACGGATAAATATTGTACTTTCCTGTGGTTTTGTCGGCATAAATCCAGTCATAGCCTTGGGTAGTAATGAAAGTTAATCCCGGGATCGTGCTTCTAATGGTTTGGCCGTCTGTTCCATCTTCAAAGTCCATAATGGCAACGGACGATGTATTACAGTTCCAAGTAAAATCATCCCGATTTGGCCCTACTCCATTTGTCTCAGTAGGGTTTGTGTTCCCATCTAACATTGCTCCATTATTAGCACTAATGGCTCTACCGTTGTTAACATAGAAAGTCATCGTGGAGAATTCTTCCACATTGATAATATCAAACTCAATCCTATGATCACCTACCCAATGTACATTGTTCAAGTCAGCAGCGCCTGTCATTGTCAAAACTTCGTTTGCAGGAACACTGGTATCCATCTCACAATCAAATTCAACATACCCAGGATCCCCCTCCTCTACTATATCTCGGTGAAGAGGTGCATTTTCTGTCACTATGGGGGAAAGAACAGTATTACCGGTACCTGTATGCACAAGATGCCAGAAATGGAAAGGAATCCATCCCCAAATTCCTTCAGCAGCCTGTTCTACAGTCCTTCTACTATTGCTTGCCCCACGGTCTCTTGTACCATCCAGTCTTTGGAAGAATGTATCACAGCTGGCAAGTCCTGAGATGCTCTCGTCATACCCCAACACATCCCGAGCACCCCATCTGTTATTGAGCGCAGCAGTATGGCATCCTTTCGCAAAAACTATTGTATTTGAATCGTTGAACCAATCTTGTATTCCTTGACCGTTAATGCAAATGAGGTATCCACCGTTGCTCCCGGTGGAAATTTGATTTGCTGTATATCCGTTGTTTAAATAATTCTGATAGGCGACATCACGTGCACTCATCCCTGCTGGCGTTTGTTCATAACTTTCTATTGCTATAAGATTTTGATTTGCATGAGAGTGCACATAAAAAATTCCGTAATTGCCAGATTGTATTGCACTTCGGAACATCTGGACAGTCAGTGTAGGATTGGTGCCTGGATTGTTTAGCTCTATATTTAAATCTATTATATAATTATGATGTGCAGAAGTCGTCTGGCAAGGATCACTGTGATCTCCCAGCTCCCAAGCACAAGGTTCAAATACATAGGTTTGCAAAGTACCAGGCGTCCCATTAACCTGTGCCAAGACATCACTTTGTGGATATAAGATGACAAGGAACAAGATACTTAAAATTGAAAAGCCAAGCTTTTTTCTTCGGTCTGTTAAAATCATTTGGAATAGTCTCCCCATCGTTTACCTCCTTTTCTTACAGCTTACTAACTATTGAATTACCAAGAATGTTGGTTGGAAATAAGGTCTTTTACGAAAGCTTTTTTCTTGAATCTCATCAGTAACAACTTATCTTTTTCATTTTTGGAAATACTCTTTGGTAAAATATTTCTCATATATGATATATTTTCTTTTGCAGATACATTAGGAATGAGTAACGTATAATCGTAACCAAACGCAATGATCATCCCCTTTTGTAAAGCTTTTTTCATTTTTTTGCCATAATCCAATCTCATTTTCTCCAACTTATTACTCGATGGGAATTTGTTTTCCCGTTTCATCCTTGCTGCATGCAGTAGAAGCTCTTCCGAATTCCCATCAGTAAAAGTGATAAGTAGTGATTCACCTTTTAATTCATAGTTATTAATCAGCGGCTGATTGCTCAAAAAAGCCATTAGCTTTGATTTTGCCTTTTTTACATTTGATTCAACAACCCAATCTCCATAGCTTTTAAATATAGCCTGAATTAGTTGATGCTTGTTACGAGTTGATTCCGAAATCTCAATCTTTTCAGCCTTCTTTTCATTTTGCGTTTTTCTTGGAACAACTTGGAATTCATTAATGAAAATATTATTAGATTTCATGGTCACTCGATAAGGTGGTTTAATGGGGTGGCCAAAGGCAATCACATAACCCGTTTCGATTCCTTCCGTCAGCACTCTTTCTTTTGTTTCCCTTAAGATTTGTGAATCTGAATCACCCGCAATTCCATTACTCGCCATAATTAAACCCAAAATTAATAACGAAATAGGAAAAAAGCCCACCCCAAAAATATTTACTCTCAAAAATCTTTTCATACCATCCTCCTTACATTTCCAATAAATTAAAGTTCATGGTAGCGATCAATGTCACATTGTTCCTACATCAATATTTGAATCGGTCATATCTTGAATAGTGAATAAGGTGCCACTATTCAAGATGACATCGTTTACTCCCTCTACCTCCATTAACACATTAACCCTGCTTACCCAATGCCGCCACTGTCAGGTCTGGGGCGCTCAAAGCTGCCGGTTGTTGCACAAATGTGCCGATCAGGGGGCGCCAGTACGCCTGCAAGTATTGCCAAAAAGTCTCATGGTTTTACTCCTTTCCGCTGTTATCTGATTTGCAGCTTCTAATGAGTTTGTAAACTCAAGCCCTGAGCGTTGTTAATTTGTCAAAAGATCTGTAAAGTTTGACGGGTTCGTATGACTTTGCCGATACCATCTGTTTGAGGTACCAGCTTCCGCCCCCGCTTCTCGATGACTTTGGCTTTTCACGGAACTAAAAACAGAAAAAGCCTCCAAAGGAATAGTGCCCCCCTGGAGGCTTTATATTGACACTTTCTAACAAATATATTTCATAGCTTGTTCCAAAAGATAGGTTTACATAAATGATGATGTCATCAATACAAGATTCTTCTGGAATGTCAATATTGAAAGATTGGGGATATAATATGGATCAAATATCCATATAGGGAAACGTCAAAGTCGGTGCTAAAGCTTTAATATTAGGAGTTTTTGGGGACGTAAGCGCTTACAAATCCGAAATCCGAATATCGAAACTCGAAACAATATCTAATTTCGAATATCAAATGACCAAAATATTTCAGGCAGTTATCCGATATTTGCGGGGCTCAACCCGTTTAGAATTTTGGATTTTGGTTATTCGTATTTGTTTCGGATTTCGAGCTTCGAATTTATTGAAAATTGAATAAGTAAACAATTCTCGTTAAGTCAGCAGGTTATCAGCTTAAATGACGTAGCCCTGAATATCCATATTATGAGGTGGAAGAAAGGTGGGTTTTAAGGTGGGTTTTAAGGTGGGTTTTGTGGTTTTACCCTGCCTGACAAGATTTGTCACCTGAATTTCCGTGGGAGTGAGCTTCAAACTTATTTTGGAAAATTCGCGCACCAACGGCGCAACAATCTCATTCAAATTTGATTCGATGATATTTACATAGGCCTTTTGTTTGCTATCCAATCTACTCTTGTTTAATCTTTCCAAAAAAGGTATAATTAATTCTTTTGCATTCAGCAATACCGTCTCTTCAAGCTCTGTTTTGGCTTCGATTCTTTGTTGCATCAAAACATTGAGCGCTGTGTTTGTTTCATCAAGTATACAGGTCAGCAACTCTAATTCCGCCCTTGTTTTCTTTTGGGATTTTTCAGCCTTCCTGAGACCGGATATTGCCGCCTGTAGTTCTTTTTTGGTTTGACACTATAAATTTTAATAGTTAAAATTACATCTAAAGCAATGGAGGTCAATTATGAACAATTATACCGCCAAATATACAAAAATTGATTCAGGTTATATGGGGCAGCTGGTCGATTGGCCAGAAGTCATAACTGAAGGTAAAAACCTCGAAGAATGTCGAACTATGCTTAAAGATGCACTTCATGAAATGGTTCTTGCGTACAAGGATCTTGGTAAAGAAATTCCGCTTGGAAATGCTTTAATTGAGCAGCTACCTGTTGAGGTCAAATATGTCAGTCAAACGGCGTGATCTTATTCGCTATTTTGAAAAAAAACAAGTATTATTTGCTCAGAGAAGGAAGCAACCATTCTATTTATTGCAATGGTTCCAAAGCTATACCAATAAAAAGACATAGACAGTTTGACAGAATAACAGCAAATCAGCTTTGTAAGCAAGCTGGATTAAAACCCAAATTTTGAATTGATTATCAATCCTTCTGGAGGTCATTAAGTTGTGGGTTTTGGATATACTCCCTTTACCTCCATTAGCACTGCATACCCAATGCCGCCACTGTCAGGTCTGGGGCGCTCAGAGCTCGGCTATTGCACAAATGTGCCGATCAGAGAGGGCGCCAGTATGCCCGCAAGTATTGCCAAAAAAGTCTCATGTTTTTACTCCTTTCCGCTGTTATCCAATTTGCAGCTTGTAATTGTTGTAAACTCAACCCCTGAGCGTTTAGAATTTTGGATTTTGGTTATTCGTATTTGTTTCGGATTTCGAGCTTCGAGCTTCGAATTTATTGAAAATTGAATAAGTAAACAATTCTCGTTAAGTCAGCAGGTTATCAGCTTAAATGACGTAGTCCTGAATATCCATATTATGAGACGGATAAAAGGTGGGTTTTGAGGTTTATCTTTTTGTTTTTTATGCCAAGTTTCTTCCTGATTTTGTTCCTGTGAGTATCGATTGTACTTGTGGCCAAATTCAGGAATTCCGCGATTTCTTTCGTGGTTTTACCCTGCCTGACAAGATTTGTTACCTGAATTTCCGCGGGAGTGAGCTTCAAATTTGTTTTGGAAAATTTGTGCACCAACGGCGTAACAATCTCATTTAAATTTGATTCAATGATATTTACATAGGCCTTTTGTTTGCTATCCAATCTACTCTTGTTTAATCTTTCCAAAAAAGGCACAATCAGTTCCTTTGCATTCAGCAATACCATCTCTTCAATCTCTGTTTTGGCTTCGATTCTTTGTTGCATCAAAACATTGAGCGCTGTATTTGTTTCATCAAGTATACAGGTCTGCAACTCTAATTCCGCCCTTGTTTTCTTTTGGGATTTCTCAGCCTTCTTGAGACCGGATATTGCCGCCTGTAGTTCTTTTTTGGTTTTTGAAAGCTCTATTGTGCGTTCATGAAGACGTTTTTCTAATTCGCAGTACTCCTTTTGCAGATCTTCTGCCTGTTTTCGGCCTTTAATCTCTCGAACACATACAACGACACCTATCAGGTCTGCGTTTTGATCAAAAACAGGAAAAGCGCTGACCTCCCGCCATCCCTCCGCTCCATCCAGCTCAACCACGGGCACGATTTCGTGCTGAACACTATGGTTCTTGAGAGATCTTTCCGCAGGGCAAAACTCACAACATTTACTTTTTCCATGGTAGGTTTCGTAACATTTTCTGCCTATGACAGGGAGGGCATGGGAGTACCATTTTTCAACTGTTTTGTTAGTCAGAAGTATGTTTAAATCGCTGTCAAGCACAGATATGCCATGACAAATCGCATCGAAGGCAATGCTCAAGAGTTTTCTTCTTTCATGTTTCATGAGTACTCCCTTCCACTCGTGCCAATATCATGCCGCATAAATTCTAAATACATAATCGGATCTTTTTTATGTCAAAATTAAATAATGTCTGAACGAAAACTCAAAACACCTGAAATTATAGTTAGTTGGATACTATTCTCAAATCGAAGATTTTTAGCAGTTAGCCTTTAGCTTAAAAAATTAAATAGATAACGCATTCAGCTAAGAGCTAACAGCTAAGAGCTAATGGCTAATGGCTAATGGCTAATAGCTTTTTTCACAAATCTTCACATCGGTAAATAAGCTGAAATTATTGCCGGCACTAAAAAAAATATTTTTCGGACAGGCACTAACTACTATCTTTCTCTTAAGGTTTATTTCAGATTCAGCAAAAAACATGCCATTGATATTATTATTGAAGCAATCCCTTAGATATTAAATAGTTACATTAATTGTATGACAAAGATAGGTATGCTAATTCATAGAAAATATGTGAAATTGAGAGGTAAATTACATAAATTTTACCAAGTTATTTTTGACCGGGCCCTTGATGACAGCATGCAGTATGTAAAGATAGGACAGAAGATAAGGATAACATTCGAAGGAAAAACAAAAAACAAATGGATACGTCGTTGTAAATACGAGGATTTGCCGGATCAAGCCTGCCGGAAGAACAAAGCTCAATTGGGATCAATTATTTCAAAATAACTCGCTTGAAAGTAAGTCCATTGATAATTCCGTGAAAATCCATGGTGAACTATTACGAAAATTCTTCGAGTTTATCAAAATTCACCTTGAACTTTTTCAAGTATGTGATAACATTTTACTATTTTTGAAGTTCTCTTACTGTTTCTCATTATAAATTAGAGTCATATAACAAAATGTCCCTAAAAGGCCCTTTCATTATTTTAGTTATAACTTCTATTCTGGGTTTGGTCTCATGCAGGCTGTTTAACCCTGAACCGATTCCCTCTTTGCAGAAAAGCCTTCCTGATAAATTTTCAGAGTTTACGACCGACGCAGCACCGGAACAAAAGTGGTGGAAAACGTTTAATGATTCAGAGCTTAATGCAATTATTGAAGAGGCTCTCTCTAACAACTTTAACTTAAAACAGATATGGGCCAGGCTTATGCAGGCAAAAGCCAAAGCTGTTCAGGCCGGTGCAGACCGGTATCCAGACCTGACTGGTACGGCCGGGGCCACACATTTCAAACAAAGGACTAAAAATGGATCAGCGTTAACCAGTACATTCGAGAACTACTCTCTCGGAGTTTCCAGCAACTATGAGCTGGATCTTTGGGGACGTGTCCGGGCTGAACAGGAGGCGGCAATTCTCTCGACTGAGGCCAGTGAACAGGATCTTAACGCTGCAGCTATCACTCTGGCGGCCGAGGTAACCAACCGTTGGCTTCAGATCATTGCCCAGCGTACGCAGAAACATCTCTTAAACGAACAGATAGAAACCAACCAGACTTTTTTGGAGCTTATCGAACTCAGGTTCAGGCATGCCATGGTTTCGGCATTAGACGTCTATCAGCAACAGCAGGTGATTGACCAGGTCCGGGCGCAAATACCACTGGTGGAAGCCCAGGAGAGTAAACTCATGAACGAATTGTCAGTACTTCTTGGAAAAGCCCCTCGAAGTCCGCTGGTGATTTCAAGACCTGACTTGCCGAAACTGGCGCCCATGCCATCCACAGGAATACCGGCAGACCTTCTGGAAAACCGCCCGGATATTAAAGCCGCACAGTTAAGGCTTCAGTCCGCCGGATGGAATGTATCAGCCGCACGGGCAGACAGGCTTCCGTCTCTTACCCTCTCAGCCAGGGCTATCTTCGAAAATGAGCATCTTGATCTTCTTCTCGACAACTGGCTGCTCAGTCTTGCTGCAAACTTAACTGCGCCTATTTTCGACGGGAACCGGCGTGCTGCTGAAGTTGATCGAACCATGGCACTGAAAGATGAAAATTTTGCAGCCTATCGTCAAACCATCCTCACAGCCATAAGAGAAGTTGAGGATGCGCTTGTTACTGAAGCCAAACAACAAGAGCATATTCTGAAGCTAAAACAGGTAATCCAGACAGCTCGAAAAGCTTTAGCCCAGGCAACTCTTCGCTATCGCAATGGACTCAACGACTATCTTCCAGTGCTTACACAACTTTTATCCGTGCAGGATCTGGAACGTGATCTAATCGCTCAACGGGCGACTCTTTTGACAAATCGCATAAGTCTATACCGCTCTCTTGGTGGTACATGGACTGAAGAGTTAATTTTTCAGAAGGGTTTAAGTTAGGCTCAACCGGAACTGGTGTGACACCGAACCCCGTCAACCGGAATCAGTGTGGTCAATAAAATCAATCTGTTACACAAACCATTGTTAAGATATCAATATTTTAACGATAGTATTAAGAATAAAAAATGGCACTTTTTTGATTTTGAAATAACTACCTGTAAAACAACGAGAAAACGGCAAAAAGAGGGTCAATTTACCACACCAGTTCCGGTTGAGCCTTAAGTTAGTGCACCTCCGGTGCGGACATAATATAAGTGCCTAAAGTGAGCTAAAGTATATTAAAGTGCCTAAAGTTAAGGTATTCTGCCATTTTATATAAAGATTTCTTGAGTCATTAATGCATAGGAAAGTATAACAATTTCTATTCCTATGTTATCAATTAGCACGCCAAAGGCGTACCACAACTTTAGGCATTTTAGGCACTTTAACATACTTTAGGCACTTTTTACTCATCTATCTTATCATGCTGAATTGATTAACCAAAAAATGGAAATTCCTATACTATCGAGTTAAACAAAATATGCAAAATAAAAATTTAACGAATAACACTAAGACCTCATCGGTCAGGAAAAAGCGGATATTAAAAATTGTTTTACCCGCAATTATTATTGTAGCGGGAGTTGCCGCAGCCTTTTATCTAAAAAATACCGGCCCTAAAAGTAAAAGGCAGGCTCCAGTAAAACTGGCTCCTGTTGTCCAGGTAAAGCCACTTTTTCCGGCAAACCATACCGTAATACTAAATGCCATGGGGACAGTAGTACCGGCAAGGGAAGTTGAGTTGAGACCTCGTGTAACCGGAGAAGTAATAGATATTAACCCTGAGTTTATCGAAGGTGGTCTGCTGAAGGCTGGCTCTCTTGTGCTTAAGATTGACCCTGAAGATTACAAACTGGCTCTGATACAAAAAGAAAAAGCCCTGGCCGATGCAAATTATTCCCTGAAGCTGGAACTTGGAAGGCAGGAAGTGGCAAAGCGAGAGTGGGAATTGCTGAATGGAGACAAGGATGCCGAGGATAGAGAGGTAGAGCTGGCCCTGCGAAAACCACACCTTGAAAAGGCTAAAGCCGAACTTAATGCAGCCAAAGCCGATCTTAAAAAGGCTTATCTAAATCTTTCGCGCACAAAAATTAAAGCGCCCTTCAACGCTATGGTCAGATCCAGACTGGTAAACCTCGGCTCACAGGTAACTCCGCAGGAACGGCTGGCTGAACTGGTCGGCAGCGATTCCTACTGGATTCAGACATCAGTCCCACTGGACAGATTAAGCTGGATTCAGATACCGCGAAGCCTGGGTGATCCGGCAACCAGAGCCCGTATCATCTATGCCCAGGGCTATGAACGCACCGGAACCGTCATACGGCTGTTGGGAGACCTTTCGCCCGAAGGACGCATGGCCAGAGTTCTTATCGAGGTTGAAGATCCTTTGGGATTAAAAAATTCAAAGAATGACAAGCCGCCGCTTTTGATTGACGATTATGTGCATGTTGAAATCAAAGGGAAAAAACTGGAAAACGTTTATAAAATTCCCCGAACAGCCTTCAGGGATAATTCTTTTATATGGATCGCCGGCGAAAATTTAACTCTTGAAATTAAAGAAGTTCACCCTGTTTATAGAGATGCCGGCGTGGTACTTATCGATAATGCCATAAAACCCGGCGAACGTTTGATCATATCTGATCTTCCTGCACCCATAGACGGCATGCCAATACAGGTGGAATAGCCGCCAACTACTCAGGTGGATAGACTGAATAATTAAAATGGATTTAAATAATAAACATACCCCCAAAGGCCCCATCGCATGGATGGCGGGTCACTCTGTGGCCGCAAACCTTCTCATGCTGGTTCTGCTTATCGGCGGGATAGTCCTGGCTTACAATATCAAAAAGGAAGTGTTTCCTTATTTTGATATGGACATGGTCAGGATTACGGTACCATACCCTGGGGCAAGCCCCCAGGAAGTTGAACAGGGCATTTTACTTGCTATCGAAGAAGCGGTGGTGGGACTTGAGGGGGCCGATGAGGTACGCTCCACGGCCCGCGAAGGTTTTGGCACAGTTACTGTCGATATGATTGAGGGCGAAAACCTTCAAAAGCTCGCCCAGGATATCCGGAACGAAATGGACCGCATAGTATCCTTTCCCGAAGATATTGAAGAACCTACGATAGCTATCATCTCCAGAAAGCGATACGTAGTCTCCCTGGCTCTTTACGGGGATCAAAGCGAATGGGTTCTTCGAGAATACGCAGAGTATATCCGGGACCGGCTTCTTCAGGAGCAGGATATCACCCAGGTGGAAGTCATCTCCGCAAGAAACCATGAAATCGACGTAGAAATCCCCGCAAATACCCTTCGCTCATATTCGCTCACCCTCGATGATGTAGCCCAGCGCATAAGGAGAGCTTCAGTAGAGCTTCCTGGCGGCGCAATCAGAACACAATCCGGCGATATTCTGGTTCGCATGAAGGAACGAAGAGATTTCGGCCCGGAATTCGCCCAAATTCCCATTATTACGGCAAGTGACGGCTCACAGATTTTGCTTGATGATATCGCCATAATCAAAGACGGCTTTGAGGAAACCACAGTATCCTCAAGTTATAACGGAAAGCCGGCTGTGATGCTCGATGTTTACAGGGTAGGAGACCAGACACCCATATCTGTCTCCGACGCGGCAAGACAAGTAGTGAAAGAGGTCAATGTGTCTCTTCCACAGGGACTTCGTGTTGACCTTAGAAATGACCGCTCGAATGTCTATCGTCAGCGGCTGGGACTTTTAATGAAAAACGGCTTAATTGGACTTGCCCTGGTATTTATACTGCTGGCTCTTTTTTTAGAACCCCGCCTTGCTTTTTGGGTTAGTCTTGGAATACCGGTATCTTTTCTGGGCTCCCTTTTCCTTTTAAACATATCCTATGTAAGCATCAATATGATCTCCATGTTTGCCTTTATAGTTACCCTTGGGATTGTTGTTGATGATGCCATTATCGTGGGTGAAAATATCTACTATCACCAGCAGCGCGGAAAGACCTGGCCTAAGGCGGCAGTTACAGGTGCCAGAGAAATTGCCATGCCAATTACCTTTGCAATCCTTACCAACATGGTGGCTTTCGTTCCCATGTTTTTTGTGCCCGGGTTTATGGGTAAAATATTTAAGCAGATTCCTATGGTGGTTATCAGCGTTTTTGCCATCTCTCTTATTGAAAGTTTTTTCATCCTTCCGGCCCACATAGGACGCAAACGAACAGATGCTCCATCAGGGTTGTTTGGCTGGATATTTCATGCGCAACAGAGTTTTGGACGTGCTTTTCTGAAATTTGTCAACCAGCGTTACGGGCCCTTTCTAAAAGCAACCATTCAATGGCGCTATTTGACTATGGCAACAGGAATCGCAATAATTCTTGTAACCATCGGCTATATTAAAAGCGGGCGCATGGGTTTTGAACTTTTTCCAAAAATCGAATCCGATTACGCAAAGGTGACCGCAGTTCTTCCTTTTGGCGCAGCCTTTGAAAAAGCCCGGCAGGTTGAAAAAAAACTGATACAGGCAGCCCAGGAGGTAACTTCAAAAAATGGCGATAAAGAGCTGGTGGAAGGCATTTTTTCCAGCATTCATGATAACACGATAGAAATACGCGCCTATCTCACCCCCCCTGATGTTCGTCCCCTTTCCACGGCTGATGTTACCAGACGATGGAGGGAGCAGGTGGGCGTTATTCCAGGACTGGAATATATCAAATTTGAATCCGATGCCGGCGGTCCTGGAAGAGGGGCAGCCATGTCCGTAGAGCTCAGTCACCAGAAAATGGATCTTCTTGAAAGAGCCAGCGCAGATATGGCCAAAGCCCTGAGTTTTTATCCAAATACAAAAGACATTGATGATGGATTCTCACCTGGCAAGCAGCAGATCGATTTTAAAATAAAGCCCGAGGCTCGAAGCCTTGGCCTGGAAGCCCGCGAAGTGGCCAGGCAGGTCCGTCATGCGTTTTACGGCGCCGAAGTTCTCCGGCAGCAGCGGGGTCGAAATGAAGTTAAAGTTCTGGTAAGGCTTCCCAGGCAGGAGCGTATCTCCGAATACAATCTGGAAGAAATGGTTCTGCAAACACCAAAAGGGACTGAAATTCTCCTTCGGGATGCGGTATATATCAGCCGGGGCAGATCCTATACTGACATCAACCGCCGAAACGGCCAAAGGATAGTAACTATAACAGCCGATGTATCTCCTAGGAGCCAGGCCGGACAAATACTTAGTTCGGTCGAGGCAGAAATCCTTCCGGAACTTCAGCAAAAATATCCGGGACTGGCTTACAGTTTCGAGGGCCGGCAGGCTGATCAGAAAGAGAGCATGCAAAGCCTTTTCAGAGGACTTCTCATGGCTATGATAGTTATCTACGCCATGCTGGCGGTCCCATTAAACAGCTACATACAACCTTTAATTATCATGATCGCAATACCTTTTGGTATCGTGGGCGCACTCATCGGCCACCTGATCATGGGCTACAGCCTGAGTATTTTGAGCATGTTTGGCGTTGTGGCCCTGTCCGGTGTAGTGGTAAACGACGCCCTGGTGCTGATCGACTTTGCCAACCGCAGGCGCCAGGCTGGCATGGCCCCTCTGGAAGCCATACAAGCCTCCGGTTTACACCGTTTTCGACCAATCATTCTGACCACATTAACCACATTCGGCGGGCTCGCGCCCATGATTTTCGAAACCTCACGCCAGGCAAGGTTTCTAATCCCTATGGCCCTGTCTCTAGGGTTTGGCGTCGTGTTTGCCACCCTGATTACCCTGATCCTGGTCCCCTCTTTTTATATGGCAATCGAAGATGTCAAACGACTTCTAAAAACATAAATCGTAACAATTTAGTCTTTCAAAAAAACTTTTTTGACAGGATTAACAGGATATTCAGGATTAAAATAGAAATTGGGAAGAACAGTACAAAGGCATGAAGGCCAAATTTCTAATTTCGACGTTCCGTTAACGCTTACATAGTGTCTGAACGGAAACCTCGATTTCTTGTAGGTTGGGTTGAGCCCATCAATTCTGTTGGGTTTCGTGCCTCAACCCAACCTACAAAAATCAATCACTTGGAAGAACTTAATTTATCAGGGCGAAACCCAACAAATCGATTTAATAGCTTTTCGTTCAGGCATTACATAGTGTTATATCTCAATATGACGAATTAAATTTAAGACAGCCAAAGCTCCCCTTTCAAAAGCAAGAGGCAGATTCCATGAACTCCTGTCTCGTTTTCCAACGAAATTGCTTGCTGATCGTATTTCCAGAAAAGGAATGTCGTAATGTATTGCCAGATGAGCCGCCCCTGCCCCTTCCATACATTCCATAAATGGGCTGTAATGTTTATAAATATCCTTTGCCCTGCTATCTGTAGCGGTTATTGTTGAAACAGTTACAAATGATCCTTTTACTACCTGAATGCCCTTTCCTTCAAAAACCTTTACTAAAGTTTCTGATGCCTGATTTACAAGCTTAATATCAAAAGGATAACGATTTTTAATATCAATATTACTGCTCTTGATTATCGAAAACGGCAGTTCATTTAAAGGCAGACTACCATTCCCCGCCTCAATACCAAGCTGGATATCTATTTCTTCTGTTGCAATTCCAATATCTCCTATATTCAAACCTGACTCCCTGAATGCTCCTGCACATCCTGTTTGAATTATCAGGGACGGTCTTGCATTTTCAATGGCTGCGGTTAAGGACTGGACGGCATTAACAGTTCCAGGCCCTGTTATCAAAACACGGACAGATTTTCCCGCAATATATCCACTGGTAATTCTTCTGCCACCCACAATTGAAAAAACCGGACTTTCAATGCGATCAATAAGTTTTGAAAGCTCCTCTTCTACTGCTGCTGAAACTATAATATCGGAATTTATCATAACGTCTTAATTTTTGAAATACTTCACCACGGATTTTCACGGAATTACACTGTTAAAAAAAGGATATAGAAATGACACGTGCTAAAAAGCCTTTAAACATAAGGGCTCGGTCAAAAGTTTACCGATTCAACCTTTGATCGAATTTAAACGGCATAGCCTGTTTGACAGCTACCTTTTTAAAGTCTGGGTGTCCAGGGTTGAGGACATAGTTACATTCAGTTGGAATAATGGTGCTTGGTACTTTTAAAACCGCTGAAATTTGATCAAAATACCATATTTTACCTGTTTCTTTTAGCTTTATTGGCGGGGAATCGGCCTGCCAGTCTTTCGGCAACCTGGCGATATTGTTTACATCGACAACCAGGGTCTTAGGAAAAATCACCTTGATGCTTACGT